>Ga0207997_1000051_pt1 | contig 48856 bp, 51 predicted proteins | sample AntAceMetag02UKN_FD_184777 | JGI IMG/M metagenome (GOLD analysis project Ga0207997, IMG submission 184777) | Saline lake microbial communities from Ace Lake, Antarctica - Antarctic Ace Lake Metagenome 02UKN (SPAdes) (version 2) | ecosystem: Environmental > Aquatic > Non-marine Saline and... | reverse complement strand
AATGAGAATATGTCAATTAGCTTTTGAAAGCTTGACTTCGCCTGCTGAAAATCCTTATTCAAAAAGAAAAAGCTCAAAATATTATGGGAACCAACTTCCCACTGAAAGCAAGATTTATAAAGACAGCCTTTAAACTGTAAATTTAAAACAGCTAGTTGATATTGGCTGCTTTTTCATTTAGTTCCAATATGTTATTATAAACTCATGAGAAATAATATTTATCCTGGAAAATTTATTGTTTTTGAAGGCCTAGATGGATCAGGCCAAAGCACAGAGTCTTTACTTTTAAAGGACTTTTTAATCCAAAAAAAATATAAAGTTTTAATAACTAAAGAACCAACTATTATTTCCGAAGCAGGTAAAAAAATAAAACGAGTTTTACAAGAAAAAGAAAAAATTTCTCCTTTAGAACTTCAAAAGTTATTTACTAAAGATAGAAAATATCACTTAGATAATGTTATTATTCCTAACTTGAAAGATGGAAAGATTGTTATTTCTGATAGATACTTTTTTTCTACTTTTGCCTATGGTGTTTCTGACGGTCTTGACTTAAAATTACTAATAGAGATGAATAAGGATTTTTTAATGCCAGATTTAACATTTTTCCTTGATGTTAATCAGGATATTTGTATAGCCAGGATCAGAAAGAGGGGAATTAAAAAAACGCTTTTTGAAAAAAGGGAAAAATTAAAAAAGGTTTACGAAAATTATAAAAAAATAATAAAAAACTTTAAAAATGTTTATTCTATAAACGGCGAATTATTGCCGGATAAAGTTTTTGAAGAAATTAAATCATATGTTGAAAAAAAATGTTGCTAAAATAATCGAGCATACAAATATTAGACTTTCAGCCACAGAAAAAGATATCCAGAGAATATGTACAGAAGCTAAAAAATATAAATTTAGAAGTGTTTGCATAAATCCAAAATGGGTCTCTTTATGCCATAAAGAATTAAAAGACACAGGGATAAAAGTCGTTGTTCTTATCGACCCCCCTATGGGTTTAAGCCCTCATTCAAAAAGAGTCGAAACATGTAAAAAAGCAAAAAAAGACGGAGCAGATGAGTTAGATATTGTTATTAATATTATTGACGTTAAATATGAAAGATTTGATGATATCTTAGAAGATTTAAAAGATATTACTAAAATTTTACCCACTAAAGTAATAATCGGTTCTGGTTATTTGACAGATCAAGAAATTGAAAAAGCATCGGCTTTAGTTAAAAAATCAGGAGCTTTTTGTGTTAAGACCGCGACAGAAAAGGATCCTTTAGAACATATAGAATTAAAAGAAAAAGCAAAACACCTTCAAATTATGAGGAAAGCAGCTCCCGGTTTAAAAATTAAAGCAGCTGGTAAAATTAGGACACTAAAAGACGTTGAAATGATGGTTAAAGCTGGAGCTGATATAGTAGGCACTAGCTCAGGAGTAAAAATAATGCAACAAAAGAAAAAGTAAATAAAATATAAATTTGAAAATGGGTTATTATCCTACAATTGGTCTAGAAGTACATGCCGAATTGAAAACAAAGTCAAAAATGTTTTGTTCTTGTAAAAACGATCCGAATGAAAAAACACCAAATATAAATATTTGTCCTATTTGCATGGGGCATCCAGGAACACTTCCCATAGTAAACCTAGAAGCAGTAAGAAAAGTTGTTAAAACCGGAATGGTTTTAAATTGTAAGATTAATGAACATAGTTATTTTGAAAGAAAGAATTATTTTTATCCTGATCTTCCTAAGGGGTACCAAATCACTCAATATGCAGTTCCTTTAGCCCAAAATGGTTATTTAACAACGCCAATTGGCAATAAAAAGATTAGAATTGAGCAAATTCATCTTGAAGAAGATACGGCCAGATTAATACATGACAAAAATAAAGAATCTTCGCTAGTAGATTTTAATAGAGCAGGTATCCCGTTAATGGAATTAGTAACCGAACCAGATATTCATTCTGCTAAAGATGTTCATGAATTTGTTAAAGAACTACAGTTACTTCTAAGATATCTTGATGTTTCCGATGTTAATATGGAAAAAGGTGAAATGAGGTGTGAAGTTAATATATCCTTAAGTAAAGACCCAAATAAAATGGGCACGAAAGTGGAGATAAAAAACCTAAATTCCTTAAAGGCAGTTACCAAGGGGATTGAATATGAGGTTGAGAGACAAACCCAAATTTTAAAAAATAATGGCAAAATAGTTCAAGAAACAAGAGGCTGGAATGACCAAAAACAAATTACTATTTCTCAAAGAAAAAAAGAAGAAGCTCATGATTATCGTTATTTCCCAGAGCCTGATATCCCGGCTTTAAATTTAGACGAAGAGTTTTTAAGTAAAATTAAAAATGGAATTTCAGAGTTGCCTCAGAGCAAAAGAAAAAGATTTCAAAAAGAATACGGGATAGATGAAAAAAGCATCAATATCTTTATTTCTAACAAAGATTTGGGAGACTATTTTGAAAAAGTAAATTCAGAACTAAAAGTTTGGGTAAAAGAGAAAAAAGATAAACTTAAAATTACAGATGAAGAGTCTAAAAAACTTACGAAGTTATCTTCAAACTATATTATTACTGATCTACAATCATTATTAAAAGGAAGTCCTTTTCAGGAAGATAAGTTTTCAATTACTCCTGAAAATTTTGCAGAATTTATTAGTATGATTTATACTTCTGAAATCTCCAGTAAAATAGCTAAAATTTTACTTAAAGAGATGTTTAAAAAAGGAAAAGATCCTTCCCAAATTATACAAGACAAGAATCTTAAATTGATAAACAATAAAGAAGAGATTGAAAATATTATTAAGGAGGTTTTGAATGAAAATCCTAAGCCAAAAGAGGATTATAAAAAGGGCAATGAAAATGCATTGCAATTTTTAATTGGTCAGGTTATGGCTAAAACAAAAGGGAAAGCAGAACCAGAAAAAGTTGCGGAAATCTTTAAAAAAATATTATCTTAAATATGGAAAAATTAGTTCAAAAAGCAGTCTTTGGGGAAAAGGATAAAGAAAAAAAGAAGGCAATAATAAAAATTATAAAGATAGCTAATAAAAAAGGTATATGGTTAGAATCTATTCAAAGATTGTATGAAGAAATAGCACAGGGAAATTGTAAAGGATTTACAGTTCCGGCAATAAATATTAGGACATTGACGTTTGATTTTGCAAAAGCAGTCTTCAGGGCCGCTCGCCAAGAAGATGTAGGGGCTTTTATTTTTGAAATAGCAAAATCAGAAATAGATTATACATCGCAATCATTAGAAGAATATATTGCTGTTATCCTAGCTGCTGGGATTGAAGAAAGATTTAAAGGACCTATCTTTTTTCAAGGTGACCATTTTAAAATTGATCCCCAGAAATATTTTTCTAAAGATAAGAAAGAAGAGTTAGAAAATCTAAAAGATTTAGTCGAAAAGGCGATAAAAACAGGTTTTTATAACATAGATATTGATTGTTCTTCTTTAAAAGATATAAAAGAAAATGCTTATTTAACTTCAGAATTCACTTATTTTATTAGAAAAATGCAACCAGAAAAAATAATTGTTTCTATTGGAGGAGAGGTTGGAGAAATAGGGGACAAGGATACTAGCGTTGAGGAATTAAAAATGTTTATGGACGAATATCAGAAAAATCTTTCTAGATATGGGGGATTAAAAGGTATATCAAAAATAGCTGTTCAGGCTCGTACGGCTCATGGTGGTATTGTGCTAGCCTCAGGAGAGTTAAAGGAAATAAAAGAGGATTTTCCAATACTTAAAAAACTATCTAGAAAAGCAAGAGAATATAAAACAGCGGGAATTGTGCAACATGGTGCTTCTACGTTATCAAAAAAACATTTTGCTCATTTTCCAGAAAGTGAAGTTTGTGAAATCCATTTAGCTACAAACTTTCAAAATATAATTTACGAAAGTTCTTATTTTCCTAAACATTTAAAAAAAGTGATATATAATTGGATAAAAAAAGAATTTATCAAAGAAAAAAAAGAAACCGATACGGAAATTCAGTTTATATATAGATTTAGAAAAAAAGCATTTGGTCCTTTTAAAAAAGCAATCTGGGATATCCCTAAAGAAAATAGAAATAGAATTTCGGAACAACTAGAAAAAGAATTTGTTTTCTTATTCAAAGCCTTAAAGGTTTGTCAAACCAAAAAACTAGTAAAAGAAATTTATTCTAAAAAATCTCCTAATAAGTTTTTTGCTTTTTCGTAACTTGTTATCCATTTAATATTTTTATCTTTTTTAAACCAAGTCATTTGTTGCTTGGCAAAATGTTCAATATCTTTTTGAAGCGAATAGATCATTTTAGAACGATCTATTTTTTTTTGTAAATATAATGCTATCCATTTATATTCTAAACCAAAACTTTCTAATCTTTTCCAACTAACTTTTTGCTTTCTTAATCTTTTTATTTCTGGTATCATCCCTTGTTTTAATCTTATATCTAGTCTTTTCCCAATTAATTTTTTAATCTCTTGTTTCGATTTCTTAATACCTATTATTAGAGAATCAAATTTAACCTCTTTTTTTAATATGGGAACTTTGCCTAATTTTTTAGCAATTTCAATTGCTCTTACTAATCTTCTTTTATTCTTTTTGTCTATATTCTTAAACCTTTTGATATCTAGTTTTTTTAAAATTTCAGAAAGTTCCTCACATGATTTCTTTTCTAATTTTTTTCTCAGATTCCAATCAGGGCTTAATTTTGGGAAGCCCCATGCTTTAAGCACAGAGTAAATATAAAAAGGGGAGCCCCCAACCAAAAAAGGTATTTTATTTTTCTTAGATATTTTATCTATATTTTTTAAGGCTAATTTTTGGTATTGAGCCACAGAGAATCTTCTGTTTGGAGAAGCCACATCTAAAAGGTAATGGGGAATTCCTTGCATTTCTTTTTTTGTTATTTTTCCTGTTCCAATATCCATTCCCTTATATATTTGTCTTGAATCAGCAGAAATAATCTCTCCATTAAATTTTTTAGCTAATTTTATGGAAAGATCTGTTTTACCTGATGCCGTAGGACCCAATATTACAATTAATTTTTTTAATTTTTTATCTTTCATTTTCTTTAAAACCCATTAATCCCCAAGGAGTAGAGCCCTTAATTTTTACATTAACAAATTTTCCTAATAATCTTTTATTTCCTTTTATTTTAACAGTTTTATAATCAAAGGATTTTGCAAGTAAAAATCCATTTTTCCATTCAGTTGGTAAAATATTTAAAGTTTTCCCTATATATTTTTTGTTCTTTTTTATGAGTATTTTTTTTAAGATTTTGTTTATTTTTTTTTCTCTTTCTTTTTTTTCTTTTTCACTAACATTATCTTTCATTTCTATTGCCTTTGTTCCTGGTCTTGAAGAATATTTATTAATATAAATCATATCAAATTCAATTTGTTTTAATAACTTAATAGTATCATTAAATTGTTTTTTTGTTTCCCCTGGAAATCCAACAATTATATCGGTGGAAAGAATTATATCAGGAATCTTTTTTTTAATTTTTTTAATGATTTCTTTATATTTTTCAATAGTATATTTTCTATTCATCTTTTTTAGAATTTCATTATTTCCAGATTGAACGGGTAGATTTAGATAAGGAGTAATTTTTTTACAACTTGCCATAACATTAATTAACTCATCTGAAAAATCTTTAGGGTTTGAAGAAGTGAATCTAATCCAAAAATTTCCAGGAATATTATTAATTAACATTAATAATTTTGGAAAATTTATTATTTTTTTATTCTTAAGCTCTTCTTTATAACTATTAACATTCTGTCCTAAAAGCCATATTTCTTTATACTCGTTTTTGATTAAATCTTTAACTTCTTGAATAATGTCTTTAGTTTTTCTGTTAACAAGACTTCCTCGGACATAGGGGACTACACAATATGTACAAAAATTATTGCATCCATTTGAAATAGGAACATAGGCTATCTTAGGTAAAGAATATTTTGGTTTTATATCGAGATAAGACTTAGTATTTAATTTTTTATATTTATTATTTATTATTTTAAACCAATCTGCTAGGTCTTTTATGTCTAAAATAAAATCAAAGAAATCTTTAAATTTTCTTTGATCTCTTTTTAAAATGCATCCAGTTAAAATAGTTTTTACCTTATTAGGTTTTAGTTTATTAAATTTTTGTTTAATACCATATACTCTATCAACAGCTGACTGTCTTATTGAGCACATGTTTACCACAATTAAATCTGCGTTATCCATTCTTGAAGTTTTTTTATATTTATTATTTTTTAAAAAACCAGCTATTCTTTCACTGTCTGAATAGTTCATTTGGCATCCAAATGTAATTATAAAATATTTATTTGTTTTTATCATATAAAAGAAAAGTACCTTGGGTTTTTTAATTTATTAAAAATCAATTTTCCCCAAGGTACCTTGTTCTTTTGCTGAAATTCATTTTTTTATTCCCCACCAAATATTCTCGTGGGGGTATTTTTCTTTTATACCTTTCAGGAAACTTCTAAAAGTTCCCTTAAAACATAAAATGTTATTTTGCATTTCTTTTTCTTGGATTTTCCTAGAAAGACCTAACCTGTCTTCCAATTTGTATATTGGTATTCCAGACAGGAAAACATTCAAAAACTGAAAATATTCTTTTCTTATTTTTCCTATCTTATTTTTGTATCTAAAGATATTTTTTTTAGAGAATATTTTCGGGTTTATTCCTTCTTCTTCTGATATTTTATTTATTTCAGACAAGATATTTTCTCTCATCAAGTTAATCATTAGGTACACCTCCTTTGATTTCAGCAAAAGAATTAAAAGAACTATTTTTTATTATCCATCCTGACTTTAATACTTTTTATGAATTTTGTCAAGGAAATTGTTTCAATTTTCTTTTTACCTCTTTGTCTAACAGAAACTTTTTTTGTCTTTATTTCTTTGTCTCCCACAACTAATAAATAAGGAATCTTTTGAATTTCTCCTTGTCTTATTTTTTTGGAAACTGTTTCGGATTCAGTTTTAGTTTCTACTCTAAACCTTTGTTCTTTTAATTTTGTAGAAATATCTTTAGCATATTTTACATGAGAAGAATTTATAGGAATTATCCATATCTGGACAGGGGAGAGCCATAAAGGAAAAGCACCTGCATAATGTTCTATTAATACGCCTATAAATCTTTCTAAAGATCCCAATAATGCTCTATGGATCATAAAAGGAGTATGTTTTTTACCGTCAGCTCCATAGTATTCCATATTAAATCTAGAAGGCAGATTAAAATCAAACTGAATAGTTGATAACTGCCAAGGTCTTCCCAATGAATCTTTTACTTTAATATCAATTTTAGGTCCATAAAAGACTGCTCCTCCAACATCATATACAAAGTTTTTATAACCAATTTCTTTTAAAACATTTTTTAACTCTGTTTCGGCTTTTTTCCATTCCGAATCCTTTCCAATAAATTTACTTTTATTCTTTGGATCACGGACACTTAAATTCATTTCAAGTTCTTTAAATCCGAAAGTATTGAAAATATATAATGTTAGTTTTAAAGCAGAAAGTAATTCTTTATGTAATTGTTCGGGCGTACAAATTATATGGGCATCATCTTGAGTAAAGCCTCTTACCCGAGTTAATCCGTGAAGCGTACCTGATTTTTCATATCTGTAAACAGTCCCCATTTCTGTCCAACGGATTGGTAATTCCTTGTAACTTCTTCTTTTGTTTTTGTACATTTGGACATGCAAAGGGCAATTCATTGGTTTTAACATATATTCTTCGCCTTCGATCCCAAAGGAGTTATATAAACTTTCTTTATAAAAATCAAGATGACCAGAATGAGCCCATAATTTAGTGGAGGCAATATGGGGGGTAGATACTGGTTCATACCCTCTTTCTAAATAAGTATTAAAAGCAAAGTCCATTACCAATTTTCTGAGCCAGGCTCCCTTGGGAAGCCACAATGGTAGGCCTTGTCCTACTTCTTTATCAAACATAAATAATTCAAGTTTTTGCCCTAAAACCCTATGGTCTCTTTTTTCGGCTTCTTCCTGATTTTTTAAATATTGTTCTAATTCTTTTTTTGTTTCAAAGGCTAATCCGTAAATTCTAGTAAGCATTTTATTTTTTTCGTCTCCTTTCCAATATGCTCCAGCTGTTCTTGTGAGCTTAAAGGTATCAGGGTTTATTTCTTTAGTTGATTTAACATGAGGGCCCTTGCATAGGTCTATAAAATCTCCAACTTGATAAATCGAAACAATTTTACCTGGCAATCCCTTGATTAATTCTAATTTATAAGTTTGATTTTTAAATAAGTTTTTTGCTTCAGATTTTGAGATATTTTTTTTCTTAAAAATTAAATTTTGTTTGATTAATTTTTTCATCCTTTTCTCAATTTTTTGTATTTTGCTTTCTGATATAGGAGTAGGAAAGTCAAAGTCGTAATAAAAGCCATTTTCAATTTCAGGACCAATACCAAATTTAACTTTTGGATAAAGTTCTTTAATTGCATAAGCCATTATATGGGCTAAAGAGTGTCTTATTTTACTTATTTGCATATTTTTTTATTTTTCTATTATTTCTTCAATATCTTCGCAAATTATTTTTTTTGTATTATTCCAAGTATCAAGTCTTCCCATAATAAAAACTATTTTATTCTCTTGAAAAGCAGTTGGATTTTTTTCAATGGCAGAAGAGAAAACAATTACCTCAATTTTATCAGTTAAATCTTCTAATTTTACAAAAAGCATTGGCTTGCCCTTTTTGGTTAGAATCTTTTTGACAGATAAAATTACTCCTCCGACCCTTATTGTATATGGGAAACTCCCAGTTTTCAAGTCTTTTATTGATATTGTTTTTTTATTTAGGATATTCTTAAAACCTTCTAATGGATGAGACGAAACATAAAGACCTAAAAGTTCTTTCTCCCATAATAATTTTTGAGACATAGCTAGAGGTTTTTCGTCTTTCAATTTGAATGAAGGGGTTGAATCAGTTGCACTATGATGAAATAAACTTTTTTGGCCATTTGTTTTAACCCTTCTAATCTCTCGATTAAAATTTAGAATTTCTTCCATATTTGAAAGCAATTTATTTCTTTCTTCAAAATTATCAAACGCTCCCGTCTTAATTAAACTTTCCAATGATCTTTTATTTAAATCTTTGGAGTCTATCCGGGAGATAAAATCAGTAATTGATTTAAACTTTCCGGCATTTTTTCGCTCTTTAATTATTACCTCAACGATATTAGAGCCAACGTTTTTAATAGCCAATAAACCAAATCTTATTTTTTGTTCATTAGGTACAACAGAGAAATTTCTAAAACTTTCATTAATATCAGGAGGAAGCACATCTATCTTCATATTTTTACATTCTTCTATTAAATAGGCTATTCTTTCTAAATCTGTTTTCTCAGATGTTAATAAGGCAGACATAAATTCAACTGGAAAGTGAGCCTTTAAATAGGCTGTTTGATAAGCAATTTTTGCATAAGCTGTTGCATGAGCTCGATTAAATCCATAACGAGCAAATGGCAAAATCCAATTCCAAATTTTTTCGGCAATTTCTTTCTTTATTTTATTTTTAATAGTTCCTTCAATAAATTTTTCTTTTTGGGCTAATAATAGTTTTTCTATTTTTTTACCTATTGCTTTTCTCAGAATATCTGCCTCAGATAAAGAAAATCCAGCAATAACTCTTGCGATTTGCATTAGTTGTTCCTGAAAAATACAAATTCCATATGTATTTTGTAAAATTGGTTTTAACTTTGGATGTAAATATTCTGTTTTTCTCCTTTTATTTTTTCTTCCAATATATTCTGGAATAAATTGCATTGGTCCGGGTCTATAAAGTGCGACCATGGCAACTATGTCTTCAAAAATGCTGGGTTTTAATTCTTTTAAATATCTTTTCATCCCATCACTTTCTAATTGAAAGACGCCAGTTGTTTCAGAATTTCTTAAAAGTTTATAAGTTTTTTTATCATCTAAGGGTAATTGTTCAATATCTATTTTTTTATTTTGGACCATATAAATTCGGGCAAGAGTGTCTTCAATAATAGTCAAATTCTTTAACCCTAAGAGATCCACTTTTAATAATCCTAAATCCTCGATGGAATGCATTTCATATTGAGTAACAATTGTATGGTCATTTTGAGTTGGATGTTGTAAGGGAACAATTTCGTCAAGAGGACTTTCTGAAATAACTACTCCACAAGCATGAGTTGATACGTGTCTGGCGCATCCTTCTAATTTTAGAGCAAAATCGATTAGTTTTGTTGCTGTTTGATCTGTTTTGTATAATTGTCTAAATTCAGCAACTTTTTCCAAAGATTCTTTCAAATTAGAACCAAAGGGAATCATTTTGGCTAATTTATCGCAATAATTATATTCTACTCCAGTGGCTCTTCCTACATCTCTAATAACAGCCCTAGCAGCCATTGTTCCAAATGTAATTATTTGAGCCACTCTATTCCTTCCATATTTTTCAGCTACATAATTTATAACTTCATCTCTTCTTCTATCTGCAAAATCAAGATCAATATCGGGCATAGAAATACGAGCAGGATTTAAAAATCTTTCAAACAAAAGATCATGTTTCAATGGATCTATAGTTGTTATATTCAAAAAATAAGAAACAATTGACCCCCCAGCTGAACCTCTGCCTGGACCAACTACAATTCTATTTTCTTTTGCCCATCGGACAAAATCATGAACAATAAGAAAGTAAGAAGCAAAGCCCATTTCCTTGATAACAGAAAGTTCATATTCTAATCTTTTGGAAGCATCTTTTTTAGAAAATAGGGGATATTTATCAGTAATTTTTTCCTTACATAATTTTTCAAGATATACATCTGGAGTTTCTTTTGATGGAGTTTCAAAATAAGGAAGTTTTGTTTTTCCTAATTTAAAATCAAAGTTGCAAAGATCTTTTATTTTCTGAGTGTTTTTTAAGGCTTCCGGTACATGCTTAAAAGATTCAAACATTTGTTTTGGAGTCCGCAAAGAAAAATCATCACTTTCCATTGTTAGCCTTTCCGGATCGTCAGGCTTTGCCCCAGTATTTATTAGCATTAAAATATCTTGGGCTTTAGCATCTTCTGGTTTTAAATAATGAGAATCATTTGTAGCCACCAAAGGAACATTTAGCTGCTTGGAAAACTTGATTAAAGCTTCATTTACTTTTTTTTGTTTTTTAGAATTCGGATGATCTTGGATTTCTAAATAAAAGTTTCCTTTTCCAAAAATCTTTTTATATTTTAAAATATAATCTTCAGCTTGTTTTGTTTTATTAGCCAGAATTAATTGGGGAATTCTCCCCTGGATACAAGCCGTAAGAGCAATTAATCCAGAACTATGTTTAGCTAATAATTCATCATCAATCCTAGGTTTATAATAAAATCCTTTTAAATGAGCATTGGTAACTAATTTCACTAAATTTTTGTATCCTTGTTCATTTTTTACTAAAAGAACTAAATGATATCTTTTACCATCAATGTTTGGTCTTTTTTGGCTCATTTTTTCATAAGCCATATACATTTCACAACCGATAATTGGTTTAATACCAGCTTTTTTTGCTTTTTTATAAAACTCAACTGCTCCATATAAAACTCCATGGTCAGTTAGAGCAACAGAATCCATGCCTAATTTTTTGACGTAATCTAAAAGATCGTCAATTTTTGTTAGACCATCAAGTAAAGAATAATGACTATGGACATGAAGATGAGTAAATTTCATAAATATTACCTAATAATATGTTCGTATTTTGTATCTTCTGTAATTAATTCGCCCTGAATATTTGACCGCTTTAAAACTAAAGAATCTTTAATCAAAACTTTTTTTAAATTTACATTTCCTCCAATAAAAGTATTTAATAAATCCAAAGAACCCTCAATCATACTATTTTCCATATCTAAATACCCATTTATAGCAGCATCTCTTAAATATACATCTCCTTTAATAATTAGCCCAGTATTATAAGAATCATTTAATTTTATTTTTTGAATATTTAAGTTACCTTTTATTTCTGCTTTTGCTAAACCTAAAAACCCACTTATATTTAATTGATTAAAATTTAAATTACCATCTATTTTTATTCCTACTAAATTTACTACTCCTTTAATATCTGCCTGTTCAAGGTTTAAATCACCTTTTATCTCAGCTGAACCAAGATAAAATGCTCCTTTTATAATTGTTTTATTAAAATTTAAGGTTCCGTTTATTTCAGCATTTTGTAAATAAATAGGGCCCAAAATTACGGCTCCTTCAAAGTCTAGCCCAGTTTCAAATTTTCTTTCTTGAAAAAATAAACCAGAAAGAATTTTACCCCTAAAATTAGCTGATCTTGATTGTGCCCTTGAACTTAAAATTTCTTGCTCTATTTGTTCCTTTGATAAAATATCTCCATTACTCATATATATAATTTCCTTAAAATTATTATTATATTATACTCCTATAATTAAAATTATCAAAATCTTTTAATCAATTAATAATAAAACTATTGTAAAGTTTAGCTTTATATGATAAATTGTTTTATATGGCTGTACCAAAGAAACATACAACTAAATCTGCTAGAGACCAAAAAAGGATGCATATTTTTTTGAAAGCTAAAAAATTAGTAGCTTGTTCTCATTGCGGAAAATTAAAATTACCTCATACGATTTGTCCTAATTGTGGTTATTATAAAGGGGAGGAAGTAATTAATGTTTTGGCAAAATTGGAGAAAAAAGAAAGGAAAATAAGAGAAAAGGAAATTAAAGCTAAAGAGAAGGAGGAAAAGAATGTCAAAAAGCCATTAACATTAGATCAACTTTCAAAAAAGAAGTTTTAAAAATATGGCATCAAGACATCTTTCTCGTTCAATTGTTTTACAATCTATTTATGAATGGGATTTTCATAATAAGGGAAAAGAAGACTTAACTCCAATATTAAAAAGAAATATTGAAAAGTTTGGTCCGGATCTTGAAAATTTGAGTTTTATTGAAAATTTAAAAAAAGGTATATTAAAAAACCTTTCTAAGATTGATAAACTCATTAGTGTTTCCGCTCCCGAAAGACCAATTGAGCAGATAAGTATTATTGATAGAAATATTTTAAGAATAGGACTTTTTGAACTTTTGTATGCAAATAAAGAGGAAGTACCGCCAAAAGTAGCTATAAATGAAGCTATTGAATTAGCTAAGAATTTTGGAGGAGAAAATTCTAGTAAATTTATTAACGGAGTGTTGGGCACAGTTTTTAAAGAAATGAAAAAAGAACAATAAAAAATATGAAAGATTTCTCAAAACTAGAGAAAAAGTTAGATATTAATTTTAAGAATAAAGGGCTTTTAAAACAAGCATTTTGTCATCGTTCTTATCTGAATGAGAATCCAAGAATTAATTTAGAAAACAATGAACGACTTGAATTTTTAGGAGACGCAATTTTAGAATTAATAGTTACCGAATTTCTTTATAAGAATTATAAAGAACAGGAAGGGAAGCTTACAAACTGGAGAGCATCCTTGGTTAATTCTAATACACTGTCCGAACTAGCCCAAGGACTTGATTTTAATGACTATATATTATTAAGTAAAGGAGAGTCAAAAGACAATGGGAAAGCTAGACAATCTATATTGGCTAATGCCTGTGAAGCATTTTTAGGAGCAGTATATCTTGATCAGGGCTTTGATGTTACAAAAGATTTTATAGAAAAGTACTTGATTAAAAAACTTCCTTATATTATCGAAAATGGACTTGCTCAGGATGCTAAATCTTTTTTTCAGGAAATGTCTCAAAAAAAAGCGAAGATCACGCCGGAATATAAAATTTTAGAAGAGCATGGGCCAGATCATGCTAAAAATTTTGTTGTTGGTGTTTTTTTAGAAAAAGAACTAGTAGCAAATGGTTCTGGCTCTTCAAAACAAGAAGCAGAGGAACAAGCGGCTAAGAATGCACTTGAAATAAAAAATTGGTAATATAAAAATATGTTAATAATTCGTTTTATAAGAAGAGGAAAGAAAAACCAACCATTTTTTAGAATTGTTATAACTGATAAAAGAAATGCTCCCAAGGGAGGGAACTTTTTAGAAATTCTTGGTTTTTTTAATCCTTTAACTAAAGAAAAAGCCCTTAAAAAAGAGAGAATTAAATATTGGTTGAGCGTGGGAGCAAAAACATCTGATCGGGTTCATAATCTATTGGTATCTGAAAAGGTTATTCAAGGTAAGAAGATAGATGTTTTTAGAAAGCCCAAGAAGAAAGAAGAAAAACCCAAAGAAGAACCAAAACAAGAAAAAGCAGAAGAGTCAAAGCAAAAAATAGAAAAGGAGAAAAAAGAAGCAGATAAACCAAAAGAGGATTTAGAAGAAAAGAAGGAAAAATCTGAAGAAGAAGTGAAAGAGGTTAAAGAAGAAATAAAAGAGAAGAAAGAAGTGAAACCAGAAGAAGTTGATAAAGAGCCCAAAGCAAAGAAAGAAGAGGGAAAAGTAATAGAAGAAAAAACCCCCGAGGAACCGACTAAAGAAAAAAACGAAAAAGAAGATTCGGTGAAAGAAATAAATCCAGAAGTCAAAGAAAAATAAAATCTTGACATATTTTTAAAAGAGAGTAGAATAAAAAAACCTGATTAAATCAGGGAAGAAAAACCGATTCTCTAGATTTCAGAAAGAGAGGATCGCCGTAATAAAGGTCGGATGAATTTTATTTAATGATTTACTAAAGAATTATGGAAAAACCAACTAGCGATAAAGATTTTCTTGAGTATATTGTCAAAGGTTTAGTTGATAATCCTGATGATGTAAGTGTTGAAAGAAAAGTTGACGAAATGGGAGTTTTACTTAGCTTAAAAGTTAATCAAGAAGACATGGGTCAGATTATCGGAAAAGCTGGTTCAACTGCTAGAGCGATAAGAAACCTTATTAGAATCGTAGGTCTTAAGAATCATGCTCGTGTTAACTTAAAGATTGAAGAGCCTGAGGGTGGACAACCTAGACCAGAGAAAGCTCCAGAAGAGAAAAAAGACACTGATTTAGATAATTTAAGCCTTTAATTTAAGGTTTACATCTAGAGAAAGCGGTGCTACTATGAAAAGTAGCGCTGTTTTCATTTATTATTATATGATTTTTGATATTATAACTTTGTTCCCAGAAATATTCGAAACTTATTTAAAGCAATCTTTAATCGGAAAAGCTCAAGAAAATAAGATTGTAAAAGTTAATACTTTTAACCTTAGGGATTTTACTTCAGATAAACATAAAACGGTTGATGACAAGGCTTTTGGAGGTGGCAGGGGAATGGTTTTAAAAGTTGAGCCGATTTATAAAGCAGTCCAAGCTTTAAAAAAGAAAAAACAAGGAAAAACAAGAGTAATTTTATTTAGTCCCAGAGGGAAAAAGTTTAATCAAAAAATGGCTACACGTTTCAGTAAATTAAATAAATTAATTTTAATTTCTGGCAGGTATGAAGGGATAGATGAAAGAATAACCAAGCATATTGTTGATGAAGAAATTTCTATAGGAGATTATGTCTTAATGGGAGGAGATTTACCAGCATTAGTTTTGATTGAAACTGTATCTAGATTAATTCCTAATGTAATAGGAAAACCAAAATTATTAAAAGAAAGGATTACAAAAGAGAAAGGTTTTATTGAATATCCGCAGTATACCAGGCCGGAAATTTTCTCACCTAAAAAAGGAGTTTCTTGGAAGATACCAAAAGTTCTTTTATCTGGTGATCATAAAAAAATTGAAAATTGGAGAAAAAAACATAGTAAAATCATTGAATAAACTCCGAATTTCTGTTAAGATTATTTTCAAGATTAGGGTAGGTGGCGGAGCGGTCAAACGCACGAGTCTGTAAAACTCGCGGTTTCTAACCTACGGGGGTTCGAATCCCTCCCTGCCCACAGAGAAATATGAAAAATGTTAATTTTTATAATTTAGTCACATATAAAAAGAAGCAAAGCGAAATTACCAGAGAGAATTGGGGAAAAGGCATATATAAATCTTTGTATAAAATAGAGAAAAGAAAATGCGCTAATCCTAATTGTGATAAATCTTTTAAGGTAAAACAGTCAAGTAAGAAAAGATTTTGTTCACGTAGTTGTGCAGCAAAGGTTAATAACCCAAAACGTTCAAAAGTTAATTCTTATAAGAAAAAAGAAATAGAGAGAATGTATAAAAGTGGATTGTCGATGAAAGAGATTTCTAAAAAACTCGGTTGTAGTACAGTTGCATATTGGATGAAGGAAATTGGGATTCCTCGTCGAAATATAAGTGATGCTGTATATCAACGATTGAATCCTGATGGTGATCCATTTTATATCAAAAAAAATTTATCAGTAAAAGAACAAAAATTATGTGGGTTAGGCATAGGTCTTTATTTGGGAGAAGGGAATAGAAGCAATAAATATGCTGTAAGGTTATGTAATTCTGATTCAAGAATTATAAAGTTATTTCGTAAATTTTTAATTCAGATATGTGAAATTGATCAGAAGAAACTTAAATACAATCTACTTCTATTTAACGATGCAAATAAAAAGAAAGCACTTAATTTTTGGACGAGAGAACTTGGAATTACCAAGAAGCAAATAGGTTCAGTCACCTCTTTAAAACCCAGAGGAGAAGGAACATATAAAAAAAAGCATGACAGGAGTATTATTTATTGAATTTAACAATGTTAAGCTTAGGAAAGAAATAAATAATATGATTGAAATTTATTATAAGATAAATTTGCCAGGATAGCTCAGGAGGTTAGAGCACGTAATTGGTAATTACGAGGTCGTGAGTTCAACTCTCACTCCTGGCTCCAAAATTAATATAACAAAAACTTATGGCTAAAAAGAAAAAAGTTCTGGTAAAAATGCAATGCCAAGAATGCAAAACAATTAATTATTTTACTAACAAATCAAGAGGAGTTGAAGAGAAGTTAGAATTTAAGAAATTTTGTAAAACTTGCAGAAAACATACTTTGCATAAAGAATTAAAGAAAAAATAGAAGCAAAGGGACGTGGTGAAACGGCTATCATGGAAATCTCCAAAATTTCTGTTCCAGGTTCGAATCCTGGCGTCCCTGCTTTTGAAGCCCGAGATTCATCTCGGGTTTTTGATTGACAAATCTAAAATAAAGATATATAATAAATAATATTAAAAATAAAATAAGGAGGGAATAAAAATGCGTAAATTCCTTGAAACTTTATTTGTAACGCTTCTTGTAATTATAATATTAGTTCTTTTATACTCAGTGGTTAATATTGTTAGTTCCTGGAGCTATAAACCAGAAGATCAGATAGTTAAAATTCCTATTTTTTCAGGAGCAGAAATAACTCTCTTGGAGTCTGAAAAAGAATTACCGTCCGAAAGTTCGTTACAAAAAATCGGTAAAGAGAAAGTGTATATATCTCATGGGATAGATGCTGGAGAAGATATATTGCAAATATGGCTTTTAAGTCCAAAAATTTCAGAAAGATTTTTTTACCAAGAAATAAAAATTAGTCCATATAAAAATTTGCAATATAAGAGATCATGGTTAAAGATTTTTTCGCGACCTGAATTTCATGTCAAGAATATTTCTTTAAAAGAAAATTCTCTTTTAAAGATTGAATTAGGCATTTCCAAGATGAATGATATATTTGCTATCTTTATTTCTATCTTTCTTTCACTATTCGCGATTTTTTTTCTTATAATTTTTTTTCTAACAAGAGAAGAAAAGAAAGAAGGATAAAAAATAAAATTATTTAAAGAGGTAGAGGAACAAAATTTCTACCTCTTTTAAATTGCTTATCTATTTTAAAAATTAATTTTAGATTATTAAAGGAGCCAATTTTTCTAAATCTTCCCTGATTTTTCCCCAATCTAAGGTTCTGAATGCGTCCTAGGGAACTATTGCTGCTATTTATTTTTCAACAAAAAGAGATTCTAACATCGTCCACAACCCGCAGTTAATAAAAAGCTCATCGTTAGGTAATTTTTTATCTCACATCAAAAATCTTGCAATTAGAAATTAGAAGAATTTTTAGCCAGACGAGGATTAGGTGGTAAATTTGATCAAAATGTCTGAAAAGGGTCGTGCATACGGCAAAATTTTGTAAAACAGGCACTCTAAACAGGAGTCAGAGCATAAGGAAAGCAAAACTAGTATCATAAAATGATAGTGAAATCTTTAGTTCTAGGGCAAAATTGGTTCTATTTTATGAGTTGACAAAATTGAACCCGTGTTCAAAATAAACTTAAAAAGTGAAACATAGTTTCAAACAAGGGAAATAATTAGTATTATTTATTCTTTAGTTGGCGTATTTGAGAATTTAATCAAAGGCGTTTCTGTCTTCAAAGTTTATTCTTCTCTTTAAATTCTTTTTTTTAGCTTTAATTTTTATAAATATTGAACCTGAGTGCAGAATAGGGGACTTAAACAGAGTCAGGTTGTAAAAATTCTTTGATTTGTGCTAAAATAGTCTCAGGATAAGGAATTATTTCTATCCAGTTTAGAGTTCGGAAATCGTCCAATAGTCCCTGCCAAGTAGATCTTTATTAAATAAATTCGTAAAAAATGAATTTAAAAAATCTTAAAGAAGAAATTCAAAAACAAGTTAAAAACTCTGAAGATTTAGAAACTCTTAATAATATCTATAAAAAATATTTAGGCAAAAAAGGAGAAATTGCTAAAGTTTTCAGTTCTTTAGGAAGTTTACCCGAGAAAGAAAGAAAGAACGTTGGTAAAGAGATAAATATATTTAAGAAAGAGATTAAAGAGATATTAGATAATAAATTAAAACAAGTCAGGGATAAACCAAAGAAAAGAGAAGGGAACAAGATTGATGTTACTGTTCCAGGCCAAAAGGTAAAACAAGGGCATTTGCATCCATTAACTTTGGTCCAAAGAGAAATTGTTAGGATTTTTGAATCAATGGGATTTGAGATAGTTGAAGGACCAGAAGTTGAGAATGAATGGTATAATTTCAATGCTTTAAATGTTCCAGATGATCATCCAGCAAGAGATATCCAGGATACATTATGGTTAAAACAAGATAAAAGCAAAGATAGCAAGAAGAATTTGTTAATGAGAACTCAGACTTCTCCAGTCCAGGTTAGGTATATGGAGAAGAATAATCCTCCTTTAAAGATTATTGTTCCGGGAAGGGTTTTTAGAAATGAAAGAACAGATGCTACCCATGATTGTGGTTTTTACCAATGTGAAGGATTAATAGTAGATAAAAGTATCTCGGTGGCCAACTTTAAAGCGATTATATTTGCTTTTTTAAAGGAGTTTTTTGAAGAAAATATAGAGGTAAGATTTAGGCCAGGATATTTTCCTTTTACAGAACCAAGTTTTGAAATAGATATCCGCAGGAAAAAAGGGGAGTGGCTTGAATTAATGGGAGCAGGAATGGTCCATCCTAATGTATTCAAAGTAGCTGGGTTAAATGCTAGTAAATGGCAAGGGTTTGCTTTTGGCATGGGCATAGACAGATTAGCAATGATAAAATACAATATAAATGACATTAGGTTGTTTTATTCAGGTAATTTAAAGTTTTTAAGCCAATTTTGATTTAAAATACAAAAAGGTCATTAAGTTTAATAAGTAATTTTATATATATGGCTAATGAAATTATTAAAAAAAACGGGGTAAAGGAAATGTTTGAGCCTAATAAAATAAGAACATCCATTACTAAGGCTATTGAAAGAGTTAATATACCCGAACAAAGGAAAGACGAAATAGTAGAAGAAGTTTCTGAAATAGTAATTGCTAATTTGAAAGAAAGGGGAGACGTTGAATCAAGCGAGATTAGAGAAAGTATTCTTAGTGAACTAGATCGTGTTGCTCCAGCTGTTTCTAATGCCTGGAGAGAATACGAACAAAATAAAGTAAAAGAATAGAAATTATTAGATGTTAATTAAAGTTAAGGTTTTTCCTTGTTCAAGAAGACAAGGCCTACTTAAAAAATCTCCAGATAGTTTTGAAATTAAAGTAAAAGAAAAACCCATAAAAGGCAATGCCAATAAAGCAGTTATTAAAGCCTTAATGGACTATTTTCAAATTTCTCAATCAGAAATAAAATTAATAAAAGGATTTAGAACAAGAAATAAAATATTTAAAATTGACTAGGGGTTGACAATTTTAAAGATATTTGCTATACTAGAATTACATAAATAGGAGGAGCTCGAGTTTTTTAAATTATCTTCTTAAGAAGATAAAAAGAGAAATTAAATTTCTTTATATTTTAGAAAAAACAAGAGCTCCTTCTCACGAAAAAGATGATTCAATATGAATTGTCTTTTTTATTAAAGGGTTTACAAATCATCAAAAAAGTATAAGATTAAACTACATATATGGTGAATTATTTAAACAAAAAAAGCCTAGAGAAGCTGAAAAAGGAGTTAGATTATTTAAAGAATACCGAAAGAAAAAATGTTGCTAAACAATTGGAACATGCTATTGGATTTGGTGATTTGTCTGAAAATGCAGCTTATCATGATGCCCGAGAGGCGAAAGAATCTTTAGAAATAAAAATTTCGGGGTTAAGCCAGAAAATAGAACAAGCTGTGATTATTAAAGTGCCTAAAAATACTAATCGTGTTCAAATTGGTTCTACTGTTTTTGTAAAATCTGGAAAAGATAAATTATGTTTTGAAATTGTTGATTCAGAAGAAGTTGATACTTTAAAAGGAAAGATTTCCTATGATTCACCATTAGGGAAAACACTTTTAAATAAATCCAAAGGAGAAATAGTTAAAGTTAACACTCCATCTGGAAATATTGAATATAAAATTATTAAAATAAAGTAGAGGGCACGCTCAAAACGCCATTAGATATTATTGATTTTATATTTGTAGTTATAGCTTTTATAATTTGTGTTTAGTATCTTACTAAATTTTTTATTAAATAATTAAATATATGTTTTTTCTTATTTTAATTTCTGGTTTTATGGGCGGAGTGATAAGAGGATTAGTTGGTTTTGTTAAGCATCAATTTTCATATAAAAATGTTGGATTTAAAATAAACTATTTTTTAGGCATGGTTTTTTTATCAGGGATTATTGGGGTATTGGCCGTAGGAGCGATTAAAGAAGTTGGTTTTACATTTAATGACGCCTTTAGTCCAGCTTTAAGTTTTATTATTGGTTATGGCGGCGGGGATATGTTGGAAAATATTTACAAAATTATAATTAAGAAATCTTCGTTATATTTAGAATAAAAATATGAATAAAAAAATAATATTATTAATTTCAGCAATCGTTCTAATTCTAATAATAGTTCTTTTTCAAATTAATTCTAAAAAACAAGAAGTAGATTATGAGTTATTTGAAGTTATTAGAGGAAATATTTCTCAAGAAATTTCAGAAGTTGGTCAATTGAAAAAAGGGGAAGAGATAAATCTTGCTTTTAAATCCTCTGGCATAATTCAAAAAATATATATTAAAGTTGGAGACCAAGTAAAAAAATGGGATATTTTAGCTAAAATAAACACACAAGGACTAAATATTCAATTAGACCAAGCTAAGTCAGATATGAAAATATATCAGGCAAATTTAGATAAGTTATTAATAGGTGCTACTCCAGAAGAGATTGAAAGAGCTGAAATTACACTTTCTAATGCTCAAATTTCTCTTGAAAATAGTAAACAGAATCTAACAAATGTAGAATCTCAATCAGAAGAAAATTTAAAAGCAACCTATGAAGATGCTTTGAATGTTTTAGATAATTCTTATTTAAAAATTTATAATACTTTTAATATAGTAGATTCAATTCAAGGAACATATTTTTACGGTTATGATCAAGAGAGTTTGAAAGTAAAGGAGAATAAAGAAAGTATAAAAAATGCCAAGATAAAATCAAAATCTTATTTAGATATTGCTAGAAATCAGCAAACTAATGAAAATATAGATAATGCTGTTTCGGAAATTGAAAAACTTTTGATTATTGTTTCTAATTCCTTAATCGTAATTAGAGATGAATGTGAAAGTTCTGTTTATGCTAATACAGTTTCTTCGGCTAATAAAACCTTATTAGATACTGAAAAAACAAATATAAATACAGGATTAACTAATCTTACTAATTCTGAACAGACTATTTCATCTAGTAAATTAACTAATCAATCAAATATTAATACGGCTAAAACAAGCGTTTCTACGACTGAAGGGGTGTTGCAAACAGCTCAGAATGAATTAAATATTATTACGGCTTCTCCTCAAAAAACAGATATAGATTTATATGAGGCTCAACTTGCCAAAGCAGAATATCAAGTTAAATATTTAGAAAATCAAATTCAAGAATCATATCTTTATGCTCCTGTTGACGGGCAAATAACAGACATTAAAAAAAGAATGGCCGAAATGGCATTGTCAGGCAGTGAAATGATTGTTTTTTTACCAGCTGATCCGTTTCAGATAGAAGTAAATATTTACGAAGAAGATATAGTAAAGATAAACATAGGCAATTCAGTTGATATCTCTCTAGTTGCTTTCCCAGATCAAATTTTTAAAGGTAATGTTATTTCTATTCATCCAGCTCAACAACTAATCGATGGAGTAGTCTATTATAAAATAAATATTAATTTTGAAAACATAATAGACCAAGCTAAACCAGGCATGACAGCTGATTTAGTTATTAATACTGATTCTAGAGAAAATATATTGATTGTTCCGGAAGATGCAATCCAAAAAGAGAATGGAACAGTAACAGTTGAGGTTTTAGAAGATGAAGATAAAATTGAAGAAAGACAAATAGAAATTGGTTTACAAGAAACAAATGATAATATGGTAGAAGTTGTTTCAGGTCTATTAGAAGGAGAAAAAGTAATTATAAGATGATAACAGAAAAAATAATAAAATTAGAAAATACTTGGAAGGTTTATCAATTAGGGAAAGTTGAATTAATTGCTCTTAAGAATGTAAATTTGGATGTTAATCCAGGTGATTTTGTAACTATTATGGGAGCTTCTGGTTCTGGTAAATCTACACTTCTAAATATCATAGGATGTTTAGATTCTCCTACTAAAGGTAAAGTATTTTTAAAGGGGAAAGATATTTCTTTACTCTCCGAAGATGAATTATCTCAACTTAGGGGGAAAACTATTGGTTTTGTTTTTCAAGAATTTAATCTTTTACCTAATCTTGATGCTTTGGAAAACGTAATGATGCCTATGATTTTTCAAGGAACCCCTGTTGAACAAAGAAAAAAAAGAGCGCATGACCTTTTAGTGTCAGTTGGATTAGGAGAAAGAATTTATCATCAACCAGCTGAACTTTCTGGTGGAGAACGTCAAAGAATTGCCATTGCTAGAGCTTTTGCTAATGATCCAGAATTAGTTATTGCTGATGAACCTACTGGTAACTTAGATTCAACTACGGGAAAGAAAATAATGGAGATTTTAACAGATTTTCATAAAAGAGAAGGTAAAACTATTATTGTAGTAACTCATGATCCTCATATTGCCGAATATAGTGAAAAGATAGTTGATATCAAAGACGGTGAAATAACCATTGATCATAAACAAGAAGAAGGAATTTTATGGAGCAAATAAATGAATATTTTAAAATAGCTTTAAGAAATTTACGAACCAGGTCATTAAGAAGTTGGTTGACAATTTTAGGTATTGTTATTGGTATTTTCTTAATTATTAGTTTGCTTTCTTTAAGTCAGGGAGTTAAAGAAGCAATCAATCAACAAATGGAGGCAATGGGTGGAGACATGATTATGGTTATGCCAGGAAGCGAAGAAAACATAATGGGGATGATGGTTGGAGGCGAAGTGTTAGAAAAACAAGATATTGCCGCTGTAGAGAAAACAAAAGGAGTTAAAGATGTTTTAATTATGTCTTATAGAGGGATTGTAGCTAGGTACAAAGAAGAAGCAAAAATGGTATTTTTAACTGGATTACCCTGGGATGAAAGCTTAGAACTTTTGGAAAGATATCAAGGTTGGGATTTATTTGATGGTGAATGGCCTGTTTCTGGGAAAAAGGAAGTTGCAGTTGGCAAACAATGGGCCATTGATGTGTTTGGAACAAAAGTCAAAGTAGGTCAGGAGATTACAATGAAAGGAAGAAAATTTAAAATAGCAGGAATATTAAATTCTCTAGGTAATAAATCAGACGATAGTAACATTTATTTAGACATAGGTCTTTACCAAGACTTAACAGGAGAAAAAAAGGGTTCAGCCAGAGTAGCTATGGTAATGATTGAAGAGGGATTAACCCCAGATGATGTAGCAGAAGATATAAAAAAAAGTCTTCAAAAAACAAGGAAAAGAATTGCGGGAGAGAATACAACCGATTTTGCAGTTATTACTTCTGAAAAAATGATTGGAGTAACAAATAGTATTTTAGGAATTATTCAATCTGCTATTGTACTTTTTGCCAGTATTGCTATTCTTGTTGGGGGAATTGGCATAACAAATACGATGTTTACTTCTATTAGAGAAAGAACAAGAGAAATAGGCACCATGAAAGCAATTGGTGCTAAGAATTCAGCTGTTTTAATAATCTTTTTAACTGAAGCTGGAATTATTGGTTTAATTGGAGGTGCTGGAGGCATAATTTTAGGAATTATTTGTGCAAAGATTGTCGAATTATATACTCAATCTAATCCTGTATTTTACTTTTCTATTTCCGTATCTCCAAGCTTAGTTTTATTTGGTTTAGTTTTTTCAGTTTTGACTGGTTGTATTGCTGGATTTTTTCCAGCTAGAAAAGCGGCCCGGTTAAAACCAGTAGAAGCATTAAGAAGATATGAATAGGAAAGCTTATATATTTTGTTTTTTATTCTTTGTTCTTTGTTCTTCATTTTATATCGGACAAGGGATTTATTTAGGTAAAAATATCTCCGGAGCAAAACAAATCTTTTTAATTGAAAAAGGAGAGAGCATAAAAGAAATTGTTACTAATTTAGAAAAACAAGAGCTTATTAAAAATAAGGGCTTTTTCTTTTTATATGTATTTTTAAAAGGTGATTCTAAAAAAATAAAAGCTGGAGAATATATTATTTCCTCATCTCAATCAATTTCAAAGATTGCTCAGAAGTTTATTGAGGGGGATGTAGTTAAGGAAAAAATTACCATAATTGAAGGTTGGGGCATAAAAGATATTGCTTGGTATTTTGAAAATAAAGGGATGTTTCAAGCCGAAGAAATTTTTGAAATTATAGGTTTTCCATCAACTGATTATTCTAAAATAAAAGACCTGCCTTTACCCAAGGATTTTTCAAATGAATTTAGTTTTTTGAAAGATAAACCTAAAAATTTAGGGTTAGAAGGATATCTTTTTCCGGATACATATGAAATCAGAAAGCAAGAATTAATTAATAATGAACTTATAGGAGAAATAATAAAAAAGATGTTAAGAAATTTTAACGAGAAATTAAATCCTGATTTGCGAGAAGAAATTGCCCAACAAAATAAAAGTATTTTTGAAATAATAACAATGGCTTCACTTCTAGAGAAAGAAGTAAGGAGTCTTAAGGATAAAAAAATTGCTTCAGGTATTCTTTGGAAAAGATTAAAGAATAAAGTTGCTTTACAAGTTGATGCTACGATAAATTATGTAGCTGATAAAAAAATAACAGATACTTTCAAAGAAGACATTAAAATTGATTCTCCATATAATACTTATAAATACAGAGGATTACCTTTAGGGCCAATTTGCAATCCTGGACTTGACAGTATTCTAGCTAGCATTTATCCTGAAGATAGTGATTTCTGGTATTATTTATCAACACCTGAAGGAGAAACAATATATAGTAAAACCCTAGAAGAGCATAATATTGCTAGAGCAAAATATTTGTTTAAATAAAAATATATGAATAAAAAAATAGCGATAATAATTGCTTTTAATAATTTTAGAGACGAAGAATATTTTATCCCCAAGCAGGTTTTAGAGATGGGAGGGAATAAAGTAATTACAGTGAGTTCTCAGTTAGGAAAGGCAGTTGGAACTTATGGAGGAGAGATAAATATTGATCTGATTTTAGAAGATGTTGATGTAGATAAATTTGACGCCGTAATTTTTGCTGGAGGATCAGGAGCATTAGCTTATTCAGAAAATGAAACTTGCTGGAAAATAGCCAAAGATGCTTTTTCTAAAAATAAAGTTTTAGGAGCAATTTGCATAGGCCCTACTATTCTAGCTAGAGCAGGAGTTTTGTCAGATAAAAAAGCCACGGTTTGGTCTTCTCCCTTAGACAAATCTGCTGTTAAAATTTTAAAACAAGGTAAAGCAATTTATAAAGACAACCAAGTTGTTAAAGATAAAAATATTATAACTGCTAATGGACCAGAAGCAGCTAGGAAATTTGGAGAAACAATAGCAGGTCTTTTAGAATAATAGGTTGACAAAAAAATAGTTATAGATTAATATAAACAATATCCATAGACAACAGGTTTCTATAAAAAGAATAAATCCTGTTCAGGAATATTTAATTATTGTCTGTGGTTTTCACAGATTTTTTTATTTATATGGCTAAAACAAAATTACAAAAAAAAGAAATTATACAAGATTTAGAAAAAAGCTTAAAAGATCAAAAAGCAGTAGTTTTTATTGATTTTCAAGGATTAAATACTCAAGATCTTTTTGGGTTAAGAGATAGCTTGAAAGAAGCAGGATGTTTTTTAAAAGTAACTAAAAAAACATTATTAGGATTAGCTTTTGATTCCTTAAAATTATCCGAGATAAAAAAAGAAGTTAATAATATGAAAGGAGAATTAGCATTGGTTTTCGGACTTAATGATGAGATTATGCCCGCAAAAATTGTTCATCAGTTTTCTAAAAAAAATGAGAGTTTAAAGATTTTAGGAGGGATGGTAAAGAATAAAAATTATGACTTTTTAACAGTTGAAGAGGTTGTTAGTTTAGCTTTACTCCCTTCAAGGCCAGAGCTTTACGCAAGGCTTTTATTTACTTTAAATGCACCAGTAAGTAATTTTACAAATGTTTTAAAATCAAACTTAAGAAATTTTGTTTATGTGTTAAATAAAATAAAGGTCACTTAATAATTAATTTAATAAAAAATATGTCTGAAGAAAAAAAAGAAGAAGTAAAAGCAGAATCAAATTCTGTTCCTACTAAAGAAGCCAAAAAAGAAGAAAAATCTACTCCAGTTGATAAAGAAGAAAAAGAAATTGAAGTTCCAGCAAAGTTTAAAAAACTTGTTGAGGAAATTGAAAAAATGGCGGTTATTGATTTAGCAGAATTAGTCAAAATCTTAGAAAAGAAATTTGGTGTTTCTGCTGCAGCTCCTGTAGTTGTCCAAGCCGCTGGCCCATCTTCGGCAGAAAGTCAAGAAGGAGGAGGGGAGAAGTCAATGTTTAATATAGAATTAACAAGTGTTGGTGATAAAAAGATTGAAGTAATTAAAGCCGTGAGAGATGTTATGGCTAAAGGATTGAAAGAATCAAAAGATTTAGTTGATGCAACTGAAAAAGAACCTCAAATGATAAAAGAAAATGTTAAAAAAGATGAGGCAGAAGAGATAAAGAAGAAATTTGAAGCAGCTGGAGCAAAAGTTGAATTAAAATAATATTGAATAAGGTCTTAAAACAGCACTATTTTGTAGTGCTGTTTTAGTTTGTTAGAAGAGTAAAGATCCTAGAATAAGTAATATTATTAAAATTAAAATAGAAATAAAACTTTTTTTAAGCCGGGTTTTTATTTTTAATGGGATTAATCTGTCTAATAAGGGGAAATTAGCCCTGGGAAAAGTGATTTTGGGAAGATTAATCCGAGGTAAAGAAATCCTAATAAATTTCCTTTTAGGAATTACCAGAACAATTAGAAGGCAAAAACCAAATATATTTTTTAAAAGTTCTTTTTGGGATTTGAAAATTGGATTAATTGATTTAGTACTACATTTTGCCAATCTTTCTAAAATATTGTTTTTTTCTAATAAGTTGAAAACATTTTCATTGGTTATTAATATTTTATTCCCTTCTACTAGTTTTCCAGTAATAATATTTTGGAAAAGGCTATCCGAAATAATTTGTTCTCTTTGAGTCCCGATACTTAAAATTTCGTCATTCTTTAAAACAAAAGTTTTTAATTTGCCAATTTGAACAAAGTTTATATGAAAATCTGAGTTTACGGTGAGAATAAGAAAATCTAGGTTATCCAACCATCCTACTTTATTTTCTGTTTTTTTAGATAATAAAAATTGATTTGCTTTTTGCAAACTTTTTTTTAAACTCTCAATTGAGGAATCTTCATAATTTTTGTAATACTCGTTTTTAATCTCTTCAGCTAAATAAGATAAAGTAGAATTATTTTTATCTGTTGTCTCAATTATATAAAGGTTGCCAAGCTTTTCTTCTTTTTTATTTTCTGGCTCAAAGCAAAAAGTATCATAAACTTTATCATCAGAATTAGGGTTAAAAAAGAATTGAAAATTTTCCATAATTACTTGAATATTTTATTGTTTATATATTCTATTATAAGCATAAAAATGATAAAATAAAAATGTAGGGCACTTAGCTCAGTGGAAGAGTACTGCATTCACATTGCAGGGGTCATAGGTTCAAATCCTATAGTGCCCATAATTTTAAAGAAGAAAACGTAAAATTGGGGAGGCAAAAGGCAATACCCAACCCCAAAATCAAATTGTATTTTTATAAATGCAATCCACAGGAGAGATAGGGAAAATCTTTTCAGTTTAAAGACTAACTTCTTAGTTTTTTATCTGAAATCAAAGATTTTCTTGTCTCTCCTTTTCTTTTTTGTTGAAAATGGTAAAATACTATAAAGATTAAAAATAAAGATATGAAAAAAATATTTGGTTGGATTATTCTGATAATAGGTATTCTTATAATTGTTTGGGGAATTTGGACTTCTTATCAAATTTTCACGGGCCAGATGCCGATATATGAGATTTTTACATCAGAAACAATTGAAGGAACGTCTTTGACAGAAGGTAAAATAAATCTTAACTTACCCATAGAACAACAGATGCAGCAGATAATTAAAGATCAAATTAGCCAAATGCTTCCGCAAGAATTAATGTTTAAGTTTTTTAATTTAGGTGCTTGGTGGATATTTATGATGATATTAATGCTAGGTGGTGGGAAATTAGCCAGTATAGGTATTAATTTATTAAAAGGAGAATAATGAAGAATATTTTAATTAAAAATATAGTTTCGGAATGGTTATTTTGGCATTTTTTAAAGATACCAAAGGATATTTTAAAAGCTTTTAGAAATTTCTTACTTTTTAATTTTAATTATTTTTCAATATTCTTTTTACTAAAAACTCTTTTTGCTCCCTGGAGAAAGTATAAAGAATCTTATGGCCGGGGATTTGATTTCAAAAGATATTTTGAAACATTCACTTTTAATTTAGCTTCTAGAATTCTAGGAGCTATTGTTAGGTTAGTCATAGTATTAATAGGTCTTATTTTGGAGATCTTTATTTTTTTCTTAGGAATAGTTTTTACACTTGCTTGGATTTTTTTACCTATTCTATTGATCGTATTGTTTTATGTAGATATTAGATTTTTGGCAGTTAATTATGTTTTAGGCATAATAATTTTGGGTATTGGCTTATTTATTCCGTTTTTTGTGATTAATAGTTTTATAGACCAAAGAATAAAAAAGACAAAGGGAAAATATGATTTAGATTATGACGGTTCAATAGTTTTATCAAAAGCCAGTAGTTTCGCTAAAAAAAGAAAAATAAAAAACTTTTCCGAAGAAATTTTACTTTATTTTCTCTTAAAAAATAAAAGTAGAGAAACAAGTTTTGTTTTTAACAGAATGAATTTGAATATTATCCAGATAGAAAAAAGATTAAAAAAGGATATTTTAAAAGAACAACTTAATAAAACTGGGCAAAGGATAATATTAAAAGCAGGAGAAATAGCAGAGAGAAAAATTAAAGAAAATGTAAGTATAGGTGATATTCTAATTAGTTTTGCTGAAAATAGTTCTTATTTTCAAAAGATTTTAGTACAAAGTGAACTTAAAAAAGAAGACATAAGAAATTTGGTTTCTTGGTTTGAAAAAATAGAGAGAGACAAAAAAGAAAGAAAAAGTTTTTGGGAATATAAAAACTTACTTAAACAAGGATTTTTTGCTCGTGATTGGGCGTCAGGATTTACAATAACTTTGGACAACTATTCTATTGATTTGAGAGACAGAATAAAAAAGCATGGGTTTGAACCTATAATTGGACACAAAAACGAAATTCAAAGGGTAGAAAGAATATTAGAAAGAAATGTTTCCAATAATGTCCTTTTAATAGGGGATTCTGAAAGCGCTAGAGATAGCGTGATTGAAGCAGTTGCCCAGAAAGCCTATCTGGGAGTTAGTTCTCGTTCTATCAATTATAAAAGGTTTTTAAAGCTTAACTTAGGTGCGCTTATATCACAGGTTACATCTTATCAAGAGATTGATGCTATTTTAGACAGATGTTTTAGAGAAGCTGTTAAGGCCGGAAATGTAATCTTAATTATTGATAAATTACAAAACTTTCTGGAACCATCTCCTGGGTTAGGAAAAGTTGATATTTCAGGAGTTTTGTCTCGTTATCTGCATTTATCAAGTTTTCAAATTATAGCTATTACTAATTTTGAAGGTCTTCATAAAATTATAGAAAAAAAGCCAGGACTTTTATCTCTTTTTGAGAAAGTAGAAACATCAGAAGTTTCTGAAGAAGAAGCGTTGAGAATTCTAGAAAATTATGTAAGTTTCTTTGAAAAAAAATATAAGAAATTTATTACCTATCCAGCTTTAAGAGAAATTGTTAGACTATGTTCTATCCATATCCAAGATATTCCTTTTCCCGAAAAAGCATTAAACATATTAGATGAAGTTATGGTTTATGTTGATCGTTCTGTAAAAAGCTTTTTAGTTTTGCCAGAACATATAAGTTATGTAATATCGGAAAAAGTTGAAGTTCCCATAGGGAAGATAGAATCAAAAGAAAAAGAAAAATTGCTTAATTTAGAAGGACTAATACATAAAAGGATAATAAATCAGGAAGAAGCGGTAAAAGAAACATCTTCTGCTTTGAGAAGGGCAAGATCTGGAGTTCAAGAAAGGGAAAGACCAATAGGAACATTCTTATTTTTGGGCCCAACTGGTGTTGGCAAGACCGAAACATCAAAAGCACTTACCGAAATATATTTTGGCAAGGAAGAAAAGATGATCAGGATAGATATGTCAGAATTTCAAAGTATTAGTGATGTCTCCAGATTAATTGGTTCTATAGAACAAAACGGTTCTTTAACAACAGCTGTAAGAGAAGATCCATTTTCCTTAATTTTACTTGATGAAATTGAAAAAGCACATCCTAATATTCTCAATTTATTTTTACAGGTATTAGACGAAGGGATGTTGACTGATGGAGTAGGAAGAAAGATCAACTTTAAACAAACAATAATTGTTGCTACCTCTAACGCTGGAGCAGAAGTAATTAGAGAAGACATTAATGAAAATAAGGAAATGAATATTATAAAAACTGAACTTTTAGATTATCTTTTTAGACAAAGCACTTTTCGTCCGGAATTTATAAATAGATTTGATGCTGTTGTCATCTTTAAGCCTTTAACCAAGGGAAATCTTTTAGATATATCTCAACTTATGTTAGGGAAGATTAAAAATAATCTCTTAAATAAAGGGATAGAATTTGAAATTACAGAAGAATTAAAAGAAAAAATTGTAGAATTAGGATATTCTCCTATTTTTGGAGCTAGGGAAATGAGGAGGACGATTCAGAATAAAGTTGAAAATAGTCTAGCAAATAGTATTTTAAGCGATAAGATTAAAAAAGGGGATAAAGTAAAGGTCGATCCAGAAAACTTTGAAGTAGTAATAATTAGTTAAATACATGAAAAAACTAATAATAATTAGTATTGTTTTATTGTCTATCGTAGGTGGAGGGATATTATCTTACTCTCAAGGATGGCTTTCTTCTTCAGCCGAAGATGTTTTATCAACAGCAATTCAGAATATGTCAGAAAATAAGACATATCATTCTGAAGTTGAGACTACAATAACAGCTGAATCAGAAGGAGAAACATCAACTGTCTTTTTAAATATACAGGAAGACACCGATAAAACTGATTCTGAAAATCCAAAATCAGATATTAAATTTGATGCCGAATTAGAAATGGAAGGAATGAGTTTTTCAGTGGGTGCTGAAATGAAAGTTTTAGGACAAAAAGATATTTATTTTAGAATAACAACTATTCCCGCTCTTCCATTTTTGGATATGTTAGGGATAGACTTTGATCAACTTAAAAATCAATGGATAAAAATTGACGAAGAATATCTTGAGGATATTCCAGATCAAAATGAAGAAATGATTCGATGCATTACAGAATTATTTGCTCAAAAAGAAATCTTAATAATAGACGAAGAATTTGCTGATGAGAAAATTAATGATGTAAATTGTTATCATTATTTAGTTTCTCTAGACAAAGACGAGTTGGCTATAATAGCTCCTGAATTATTAGAAATTGTTATCCAAAATAGTTTGCCTCTTGAAGAATTGTCAGAAACAGAGAAAGAAGAAGTGCTAGATGAGGCGATCAATAATTTTAATGAATTCCTAAATAAAATAGGAGATCTTAATTTTGGAGTCTGGATTGGCAAGAAAGATAAATTATTTTATCAGCTTCAGCTAGAGAAAGAAATAGACATAGGTGAGCTTTATGAAGTAGATATAGATGTGGAAGGCAATTTAAATATTGATTTTAAGATCAACTTTTCTAAATTTAACCAAGAAATGAATATCCAGTCTCCGGGAGAATACAAATCTTTAGACGAAGTTTTTCCACCAGAAATGTTTCAGCAAGAAATATTAGGAGCAGGGATATAAGAAATAATGTTTTCTAAAAGATTATAATAGGGGCAAATATAATTTGCTCTTATTATATTTGACTTTTTGGTAAAATTGTATTATAATTTATTATATAAAACTTAGGATATGTTTAGAAAAATTGTTTTAAAATTTCTAATAATATTTATTCCTAATAAAGAAAATAATTATCGCCCTAAATTTTTAGAGAGTAATTTTTTGATTTATTATCTTGTATTTTTACTTATTTTAAAAATCATTACTTTTACTGTTTTAGTTCATTTCCCAAATACTATTTTCTTTGCTGATATTTCACATTCAAACTTAATTAGATTAACAAATGAAGAAAGGGGACTCATGGGAATAAGTTCTTTAAGGGAAAGTGAGTTATTAAACCAAGCTGCTTATTTAAAAGCCCAGGATATGATGGACCAAAACTATTTTAGTCATCAAAGTCCTTTAGGGATAACTCCTTGGCATTGGTTTGAACAAGCTGGCTATGATTATAGTGTAGCTGGAGAAAATTTAGGTATAGGATTTTTAGACTCTGAAGAGATATACTCGGCATGGGATAATTCTCCTTCTCATAAAGCAAATCTTATAAATCCTAAATATGAAGAAATTGGTATTGCTGTTTTAAAAGGGGATTTTAATGGAAAACAAACGACCATAGTTGTCCAGCTTTTTGGCCGTTTAGAAAATAAACTTGTAGTTAAAGAAACAGAAGAAAATAAAGAACAAAAGCCAGAAAATATAGAACAAGTCATCAAGAAGACAGAAGAAGAACAAATAGAATTGGATATAAAAACAGGAATAGCAGGTCTTAGAAAGGAAGTTTTAGGAGAAACGTATATTGAACAATCTATAAACAGAAAAGAAAAGGATTCTAAGTTTAAATTTTTTGAGTTTATGGCTTTAAACTATGATAATCTTGTTCAAAGAATTACATTTTATTCTTTATTATTTATACTCTTGTGTTCGCTTATTAACATCTTTGTTAAATTTAATATTCAACGTAAAGATTTACTTTTTAAGATAATTATTTTTGTTTGTGTTTTAATCTTATTTATCTTTTTAAATAAAAGTTTTATAATTCAACTTATTCCTCATAACTTAGGTATTTACTAAATTTTATGTTTAAAGATTTTAAACATCTTTATAAAAGCTTTATTCTTATTTTTTTAATAGCTTTTTTAATTTTAAACTGGAGTAATGTTTCTTATATTGCAAATTATTTTAATTATAGAGTTATTTCTGATTTTTTATTTGGTAGTCCTCAAAATAATAATTCGGGGAATATTCCTCAAGAAATTAACCCAATTCTTAATTTTGATTATTCGGAAAAAGAAAATAGTGTTGAAATTCCAAAGATTGAAGTTTCAGCTCCTTTAAATTTTGTGGAAGACATAGATAAGGTACACAAGACTCTAGATATCGGACCAGTACATTACCCAGATTCAGTTTTGCCTGGAGAAAAAGGACAAACAATAATATTAGGACATAGTGCTCCTCCTAATTGGCCAGATATAAAATATGACAATGTATTTAGTAATCTGGATAAATTAGAAAAAGGGGATCAAATCTTTGTTTATTTTGACCATAAAGAATATATTTATTCTGTAGAAATAATAGTTTTTTTAGAAATAGGGCAAGATATTCCTGATAACTTGACAAATTCTGATAATATGTTAGTATTAGTATCATGCTGGCCACCAGGGAAGAACATTAAAAGAATAGCGGTGGGCGCATATTTAAAAATTAAATAAGGAAAGTTTGAAATAAAAATAAAAAAAAGAAAGAGAGGAAAGAAAAATGAAAAAGAATATTTTGATTGTTGTGATTTTTGTTATTTTACTAGGATTTTTAGGAGGATGTTGTCCTACTTGCCCGCAGGAAGAATGGACCGTAACAATAATAGGGGAAAAGCCCTATTGTTGTGATTATGATTATAACAATAATGATTGTTTGGGTGATTATTTCTTAAATGATATGAGAATAGTTGCTCCTTGGGCGTATCCTAGATCATGTGCCCAAGAACAACCTCAGTTCGCTTCTTTAGCGGACACCCAAAGAGTGGTAGATGATGTCTATCTTTCAAAAGATATTATTAGTGCATTTAAAGAATATCCTAATTGTAGTAAAATTCCGCTTGGACATGCATATTATTCAAATGGATCAAAATTATTCATAGTAGCTACTATGAATTCTCAAGGTCAAGTAGAATTTTATATGATAGTTGGAGACCAACTATTTAGAGTATATGAAGATTACAATATTACAGCAATAGAGTTTTTTTAAGAAAAAAAAGGGACAGTTTACAAAAAATTGTCCCTTTTGATTTACCGCTTGACATTTTAGAGTAAATAATTTATAATACTAATATTGTAAGTAAAATTAATTTAATATGAAATTGAATAAATTAAACAAAAAAATAATTTCCATTGTTTTAACTGGTTTTCTTTTAACCACGTTGTCTTCTGTTTTATTTTCAGTTAATACTGTTAATTCTGAAACTTGTGCAGATGAATGCGCCTATGTAGGGCAAACACAAACATCAGGGGATTCTTATAGAACTTGTGGCAACTATGATTCTGATTGTTGTTATGAATGGTCTCAATGGTATACAAATGAGCCTACTTGTGCAGATGAATGCGCTTATGTGGGTCAAACACAAACATTAGGGGATTTTTATAGAACTTGTGGTAATTATGATTCTGATTGTTGCTATGAATGGTCTCAATGGTATACAAATGAACCTACTTGTGCAGATGAGTGTGCTTATATAGGACAACACCAATGTTCAGGTACATCTGGCAAAACCTGTGGCAACTATGATTCTGATTGTTGCTACGAATGGTCATCTTTACAATCTTGTGATAGCCAATGTTATTCTTGTGGAGATGGAGTCTGTAATTCAACTTGCGGAGAAACATCTTCTAATTGTTCAACTGATTGTGGATGTTTATCTCCTTTAGTTGATATTAAAGCTAACAGTTCCAATGGTCCAATTACTGTTTCTTATGAAAATAACATTACTTTATCTTGGTCATCGGAAAATTCAGTCTCTTGTCAGGCTTCTGGCGATTGGTCAGGAACAAAAGCAGTTTCTGGTTCCCAAGTAATACAAATGAATGAAGTAAAAACAAACACATTCACTATTACTTGTCAGGAATCTACGGGAACTGAAACAGATATTGATTCAGTTACTGTGGTTGTAACTCCAAATCCACCAGTAGTAATTACCAAACCAGCCATAGTTACTTATTAATTAATAATTTTTAAAATAAATTAAAATAAAAAAAATATGTCAACAAAAAAAATAACATCAAAAAATATGTTTACAAAAAAAATATTACTTCTTACTATTTTTTTAGGAGGAAGTTTAATATTGGCTAATTTTACATTAGCTTGCCTTTGTCCTGATAATACTACAGTAGGAGAAACACAAGCTACTTTAGTCGGAGAAGTTATTGATGATGGGGGAGATCCTGATTTAGAAGCTTGGTTTAAATATGGAAAAACCTCAAGTTACGGTTTAGAAAGTTCCTATGCTTCAAAATACGGGGTAGGTATATTTTGTTCTACTGTTTATAACTTAGACTCTTGTACTGCTTATCATTATCAAGCAGTAGCCAGAAATAGTGCAGACACTTCTTATGGTGAAGATAAAATGTTTACTACTAAATGTTTGCCAGTAACAGTTGATCTTAAAGCTGATAGTTCTGACGGACCAATTAGTGTTTCTTATAAAGATAATATTACTTTAGCTTGGTCATCTGAAAATTCAGTTTCTTGCCAAGCTTCTGGCGATTGGTCAGGAACAAAAGCAGTTTCTGGTTCCCAAGTGGTTCAAATGAATTTAGTTAAAACAAACACGTTCACTATTACTTGTGAAGATTCTACGGGGACTAAAATAGAAACGGATTCAGTTACAGTTGTTGTAACTCCAAATCCACCAGTAGTTATTACTAAACCAGCAACGGTCACTTATTAATTAATTATTTAATAAAAAAATATTATGTTCAAAAAAATAATTGAGAGTAATTTGTTTTTGAAAATTTCATTACTACTTTTAGGAATTTTCATTCTAACAAACATGGCTGGTTTTGCTTTAGCTGAAACTTGTCCTTCTAATACAATGGTAACTGGAACTACAGTTGTTTTTGTAGGAGAATTAACTGATATGGGAGGGGATTTAACAACCGATGTTTGGTTTCAATATGGCCAAACTACAAGTTATGGTCAAAAGACAGTTGAAAAAACCTTAACTGAAACAAGTTTTTATTGTATTACCGTAAATGGTTTACTTCCTTCTACTACTTATCATTATAGAGCGGCAGCTAGAAATACAGCAGATACTTCCTATGGAGAAGATAAAACTTTTACGACTACTTCTGGTCCATCTGTTGATCTTAGGATTAACGGCTCTAATGGCCCAGTTAGTGTCCCTTATAATGGTTCAATTGACTTAACCTGGTATTCATCTAATGTAAGTTCTTGTTCTGCATCTGATGGTTGGTCAGGCACAAAAGCAGTTTCTGGATCAGAATCAAAAGACGATCTAACCTCTTCAAAAACATATACTATTAATTGTACTGGATCTGGTGGTTCAGTCAGTGATAGTGTTTCAGTTGATGTTAGTGGTGATTCAGATATCGATCCTGTGGCTGATGCTGGCTCTGACAGAACAGTTTACGAAGACAGAACAGTAACCTTGAATGGTTCAGGATATGACCCAGACGGGGGATCAGTAACATATCGTTGGTCTTGTACTGGCGGAGACCTTGATAATAGATATACAGATCAACCAGACTTTGACGCACCATCAGTTAGCTATGATAGAGATTATACTTGTACCTTAACCGTTACTGATAACGAAGGAGATACTGATTCTGATAGTATGATTGTTTTAGTTAGAGACAGAGATGATGAAGATGATGATGAATTTCCAATAGCAGATGCTGGTTCTAACAAAACAGTTTATGAAGATAAAACAGTAACCTTGAATGGTTCAGGCTATGATCCAGATGGGGGATCAGTAACATATCGTTGGTCTTGTAATGGCGGAAGCCTTGATTATAGATATACAGACCGACCAGACTTTGATGCACCATCAGTTAGTTATAATAGAAATTATACATGTACCTTAACTGTTACTGATGATGAAGGAGACACTGATTCTGACAGCATGACTGTATCAGTTAAAGATGATGACGATGAAGATGCAGAACTAAGAGTAAGCCAATCAGTTAAAAATGTTTCGGATGGGGATACTACATGGTTTAATTCATTATATGCTGATCCGGGAGATGAACTTCTCTTTAGAATAACAGTTAAATCAATTGGTGACGAAGAAGCACAAGACGTAGAAGTAGAAAATATTTTGCCAAGTAAAATTGTTTACAAAGGTAATTTAAGAATAGATGGAGATTATAGTTCAGAAGACATTAATGATGATTCAATTGATATAGGAGATTTATCACCTAATCAAACCGTAACAATTACATTTGAGGGTGAAGTTAAATCTAAGAGCAACTTTAATTATGGGACTACAAATCTAATAAGTTCTGCTACAGCTTCTAATTCAGATGATTCCGACACAGACACTTGTAAGGTTATGGTTAAAAGAAGTTCAGTTGCTGGAGCTACTGATGTAAGAACAGGCATAGATAGTAAATTATTCAGCTCTCTTTTGTTCCCCTTAGGGATTGCCATGTTAATGGTTATAATCTTTAAATCACAACTTATTGGATTTGATAAATGGTCAGAAAAGAGAAAAAAACAAACTCAGGGATACAGAAATGAAAAGTTATTAAAAAAAGAAATTAAAGAATTAAACATTTAAATAGAGAAATTAGAAAGTAATCCTAAAACCGCCTTTAAAAGGCGGTTTTAGTTTTGATGGTTGTATTGTGGATAAACTGTGGATAAAATTATCCTATAAAAGGGTTTTTTCTTGTTTTATAAGCATTTTCACTAGATTGATACATTGGTATCTAGTGGTTGACTTTGTATGTAAATGGAGCGAAAATGGTAGCAGATGCATAGTTGTGGATAAATGTGGGGATAACTCATAAGAACTGTGGATAACCATTAAATCATTGTATATGTTTTCAGGTGAATATCTTTATAAAATTGATGATAAAAAGAGATTAGCTGTTCCAGCTAAATTTCGCAAAGCTTTAAACAATAAGGCAGTTATCACTCGTGGTCTTGATAATTGTCTTTTCTTATATTCCGTAAAAGAATGGGAGAAATTAGCTAAAAAACTTTCCCAACTTCCTTTGACTCAAGCAGATGCTAGGGGATTTGCCAGAATTATGTTGGCAGGAGCAATGGAGGTTAATATAGATAAATTAGGTAGGATTTTAGTTCCAGATTATTTAAAAAAATATGCTGGGCTAGGGAAAGAAGCAGTCATTGCTGGGCTATATAATAGAATAGAAATTTGGGATGCTAAGAAATGGTCTATTTATAAAGAAGACAAAGAAAAGAACGTAGAAGACATTGCGGAACGTCTTAATGAGTTAGGGATATAAACATGATTCATGTTCCAGTTTTACAAAAACAGGTTATCCAATACCTTGACCCAAAACCAAATGAGAATTTTATTGATGCCACAATTGGCAGTGGAGGACATAGTTTGGGAATACTAAGAATTACTAAACCAGATGGGAAAATATTAGGAATAGATGTTGATCCAGAGCAAATAAAAAATACAGAGCAAACGATTACAGATATTAAGGATAGAAAAAGATTAATTTTAGAAAATGATTCATACACAAACCTTAAAAATATTATTAAGAAACATAATTTCAAGCCAATTCACGGAATTCTATTTGACCTTGGAATGTCCAGCTGGCATCTAGAAGGTTCAGGCCGAGGATTTTCTTTTCAAAAAGACGAACCACTAAATATGAGATATGACGGAGAAGATAAAGGAGTCTTAACAGCAGAATATATTGTTAATAGGTGGAGAGAAAAAGAAATTAAAGAAATCTTAAAAAAATATGGAGATGAAAGATTTTCAGGAAAGATTGCTAGAGAAATTGTTAAATCAAGAAAGAATAAAAAGATTAAAACTACATTTGAGTTAATTGAGATTATTAAAGAATCAATTCCTAGTTGGTACCATAAAAAAAGAATTCATTTTGCTACCAGAACATTCCAAGCTTTAAGAATTGCTGTAAATGATGAATTTAAAAACATTGCTGAAGGGCTTGAACAAGCAGTAGAAAGCTTAGATGAAGGAGGAAGAATAGTAATTATTTCTTTCCATTCATCAGAGGATAGAATAGTAAAATTATTTTTAAGAGAAAAAGAAAAACAAGGATTAATAAAAATAGAAACAAAAAAACCAATTATTCCTTGCCTTGCAGAAATTAAAACTAACAAAAGATCAAGGTCGGCAAAATTAAGAGCAGCTACTTTATTAAAACAATAGAACCTATTATGAAAATAACTTTTAAAAAATTTATCTTACTAACAACTGGGTTATCATTTTTCTTACTTGTTTTTTATGTCTTTCAAATTCAAGTAGTTATGGGGGAAGACTATAAGGCAGAAGAGTATAAAAAGAGCATAGCCGAGCTTTCCAAGAATAATTCATTTTTAGAGATAAAAGTAAGCGGATTTGATTCTTTAGAAACAATAGAAGACAAAATTAAGAATTTGGAATTAGTAAAAGTTGATCAAGTCAAATATATTTTTATTTCCGAAGATTACTTAGCTCAAGAATCACAATAAGATGAAAGATGTAAAATTTTCTCTTAATGTTATATTCTGTTGTTTTATCCTTATTTCTTTAGTTGGCGTATACCGTTTATTTATTTTACAAATTAAAAATGGAGATTATTGGCAGGCCATAGCCAAAGGGCAACAAACATTTATCGAAGAATCAATCGGCGAACGAGGTGATTTTTTTTTAGAAGATAAGAATAACAATAGAATAATTTTAGCCCAAAATATTAAAAAAAATATATTATATATTATTTCAAACAAAATAGAAGATAAAAATAAAACAGCTGAGCTTTTAGAGGATATTTTACAGCAACCAAAAGATGAAATATTACTTGAGATTGAAAAAGGAGAAACTTTTAAAAAAGAGATTGATGATGAACAGGCTCAGGAATTTAAAAAGAATTGTAATAATATTAAAGGATTATACGTAGATGAGATACAAACAAGGTTCTATCCCCAAAATTCTCTAGCAGCTTCTTTGATAGGATTTGTTAATCAAGCCGGGGATGGTCAATATGGGATTGAAGGATATTTTAACAAAATAATAAAAGGAACCGAAGGGTTTACAGAGCAGCAACGATCTCCTTGGGGTTATTTAAGTTTATTTTCTAAAAATGAGAATCTTAATTCTCCTAAACAAGGGTCAGATCTTGTTTTAACATTGGATTATAATATCCAATTTTTTTGTGAAAAAAAGCTAAGACAAGCTAAAGAACAATGGGATATTGATGCTGGAGAAATAATAGTTATAGAACCAACAACTGGTAAAATAATTAGTTTAGCAACTTTTCCAAGTTTTGACCCAAACAAATATAAGGAAGAGACTAATCTGGAGGTTTTTCGGAACGCCTCTACCCAAAAGCTTTTTGAACCCGGTTCAGTTTTTAAAGCCATAACCATGGCTGCAGCCCTAGAAGAAAACTTGATAACTCCCGAAACAACTTACGTAGACAAAGGATTTGTTAATTTAGGAGGACCGCTTATTTATAATTATGAGAAAAGAGTCTGGGGAGAGCAAACCATGACTAATGTCTTGGAAAAATCAATAAATACCGGAGCTGTATTTGTTCAACGAGAATTAGGGACAAAGCTCTTTTTGAAATATTTAGAAAAGTTCGGGTTTTTTGAAAAAACAGGAATTGATTTACAAGCCGAAGAGTTTTCTTTAAATAATGTATTAAGAAATGGCTATCCTCGAGATTTTGCTTCGGCTTCTTTTGGCCAGGGGATCGATACTACTTCTATACAATTAATAACTGCTTTTTCAGCTATAGCTAATGGAGGCAACCTAATGAAACCTTATATTGTCCAAAAAATAATAAAAGACAATGGAGAAGAGATTGAGATTAGGCCAGAGATACAAAGAAGAGTTATTTCTGAAGAAACAAGTGATAAACTAACTTCCATGTTAGTTAGTGTAGTCGATAATATATATGCTCGGAGAGCACAGGTTAAAGGATATTTTATAGCTGGGAAAACAGGGACTGCCCAAATTGCTCTAGAGCAAGGAGGATATTCTAAAGACAGAATGATGCATAGTTTTATAGGATATTTACCTTCTGATGACCCCAAAGTTTTAATTTTAGTTAAACTAGAGAATCCTAAAGGAGCTAGCGCCTCTAGTTATTCGGCTGCTCCTTTATTTAGTGAAATAGCTAGATATATTGTTGATTTGTGGCAGATTCCTCCTGAACGTTAAGTAATTTACACTTTTATTTTTGTGTGTTAATATCCAAGAATTGGCCCTATCGTCTAATGGTTAGGACGTCAGCTTCTCAAGCTGGTAATACCGGTTCGACTCCGGTTAGGGCCACCATAGCAAACTTGAGTGTAGTTCTTGCGACCAAGACGGGTTCGAATCCTATCTCCAGAGCAGATACAAATCGCCTTTTTATCTAGGCGATTTTTTGATAGAATAAAGATATGAAAAAAGTTATTTTGATACACGGATATACTTCTTCACCGAAGAAGAAAAAATTATAAATTATTTAAAAGAATTTTAATATAACATATTTAAATCTATGGAAAAAAATTTGACTATTAAAGAAATACAGGAATGGGAAAAATCTTTTACTAAAAAAAAGCATATTTCTCAAAAAGAAGAAGAAGCTATAAAAATAGCGATTTTTAAGTTAGTAGAAGAAACAGGTGAAGTTGCAAAAGCGATTTTAGAAGAAAACTGGGACGAGGTTCCTGCTGAAGTGTCTGATGTGATCGTTTTTGCTTGTAAAATTGCTAACATTGCTGAGGAATTTCATAAAACAGACACATTAACCAATGTTATGAGAAGAAAAATAGAATATTGCGAGAAAAGAAAGTATGATACCAAAATTAGAAAATTCGATAAACCTAAAAGCGATGAGTTTAAGTAAGGAAAAATATAGGGAGATTATTGAATATTTACAAAAAGTAAAAAGGATAAAAAAATTGCCAATGTTAGTGATAATTGTTGGTGAATCTGGGTCGGGGAAAAGTACTTTTTGTAAAGCAATGAATTGTAAAAACAATTGGTTTGTTTCAAGTAAATTAATAGTAGAAGAATTAAAGATTAGAAAGAAATCAATCACTCATGACAATATTCACGAATTGGCCAATGAGATGTACTCTAAAAATCCAATGTGGCAAGTTTCTAAGATATTAAAGGCCATGGAGGGTAAAGATTTTTTGTTTCTCGATGGTCCGAGGAGAATTAAGGAAGTTAATGCCTTAATCGAGAAACATCCTGCTACTTTAATAGTTAAGATAGAGGCTAATGTAAAAAATCGTTTAGAACACTTAATACATAGAGACAACATTAAACGAAAAACCTTCCAAAAAATAGTTAAAGATGAATTTTATCAAACTCAGCTTAATAGTATTTTTAAAAAAGCTTTTTTAACTATAGAAAATAATGGTACATTATTCCAAATTCAAAAAGAAGCCAAAGAATTTAAACAATTTTTATTAACTATAAAGGGAAAATTATGAAATTTGAAGCTTCTCACTACGATACTATAAAATGGAATCCTCATGTAGTAGAGCCAGGGGAAATATTTAATAAATTAAGAGGGACTAGAAAAATAAAAATAGGGGATAAAAAGGAGATAGTTTTAAGATCTCCGTGTCGAATAGATGTTGGGCTTTTAGATTATTCAGCATTGAAATTTACTGATAACAATAACTATAAAGCCGGAGAGATGTCTTTTGCTGGAAATGCTTATACTTATGTTAAGGTCAAATTAATAAACGATAGTTCTAAAATAAAGATAAATAGTGAAAGACCTGTTTTTGTAAAGCATTACGCTCTTCTAGTCAAAAACGCGACGAATTATAAAAAAGGGTTTGAGATTCAGACAAAGGCTCATCCATATCGACATATTGGATTTGGTTCAAGCGCGATAATAGCTGAAACTGTAGCGTATGCCATCAATGAGCTTTTAGGACGTCCCTTAAGTTTTAGAGAATTAAGAAAATTAGTCGCTTATAATTTTGTTGAAGAAAGCGATTCTAATAAAAATAAACTTTTTCCAGGAGCTTCCACTGGTGGTTCATTTAATACAATTAAGAAAGGAGGATTTGTAATTACGTCGTCAGAGTCTGAAGAAATTTTTCATGACAGTATTCCAGAAAATATGTATTTTATTGTCGGAACACCTAAAGTTAATGTTGCTGGTCCTGAGGCATCAGAGACAGATGTTAATATTATGGGGTGGGAAAGACACAACGAAAGGGTAAACGCTGCTAAAACTTGTCTTTGGATTTTAATGGAAATTATGCCTTATTGGGTTAAAGGAGATTTTAAGAAAGTTGGAAATGCCTTTTATAATTATACCTTTTTTGGTGGCAAGGGGATGCAGATGCTTCTTTATCGTTCTGATTTACATGGAATTCTTTTTCAATTAAAGGAAGCGGGGCTAGAGGGTGGATGGATGACTTCCGCTGGGCCTAGTCTTGTTGTCTTTACTCAAGATGTAAAAAAGAAAAACAAAGCAATCCAAATCTTTAAAAAAAGGAAATGCAAGACTGTTATAGTTAAACCAGACAATAGAGGGATTATTGAGGTTGATAATAAAATTTTTAATAAAATTTAAAAATTTTAGATAAAATAGGTTTTGAATACTAGCTGCATAGTCATTCATAAAGTTCTTCAGCTTTCATAATCTTGGTTCTAACGTCGTCCACGACCCGCAGCCAACTTGAGTGCAATTCTTGCGACCGAGACGGGTTCGAGGCCTAGTCCAGGAGCCGACTTTGGTCGCTTCTCAAAAAGGCGATTTTTTGTTAAAATAAAAAATATGAAAGAGAAAACGAAAAGGATAATAAGTATGTTGCTTGGTGTGACAGCATCTATAATAAGTTTTTATTATATCCAATCAATTGTAACTACACTTCTTCAAGCTTTTATCGCAGTTGCTTTTGCTGCCATGGGAGTCAATCTAGTTGATATAACAATGACTATTGCAACTGGTATTTCTTTTTTTGCTTTAGGTCTTTTGATTTTTTATAATTCTGTCACATTAACAAAATCTAATTATCAAAAAAAATCTAGACGCTTAATTTTTATAGGGTTATTCTTTTTAACCTATTCGTTATATCATTTCATCTATATGTATTTTAAATTAGGATGGGATCCAGCTTTTCCTAGTTTGGGTGTTTCAGTAATTGGGATACTAACTATCATTTCGGGTTATTTAGGAACGAGCACAAGTGAATCAAAAATGGAAAGTTCTTATTTAAACGATAGAAAGAAATTTTCAAAGAGAATAAAAATATTATCTCTTTTAATATTATTGTTCTTAAGTGTAACTATAATTTTTAATATAAATAAAATAAACAAATTAGACTTTAGGGGAGATATTGGCAATTTAGAATTAGACGGGAAAATTGTGTTTGCGGAAGGGAATACAAGAGGTCCTCAAAATAAAATATGTTTAGTAGATTTAAAATATCCAAAAGAAATTGATTGTTTTGGTGAAAACGGTCGAAAACCTTTTTGGGGTCCGGACGGAAAGAATATTTTTTATTATAAGTGGGACGGAGAAGGGCACATAGATACTGTTATATATAATACGATTGACGGAACTAAAGAGATGCTGAGCGGTGAAGATGCATATGAAGAGAATAAAGAATTAAGAGAGTTGGAAATAAAAGAACGTCCTCGTAATATAATGATATCACCAGATGGAAAAAGAAGTGTCTATAGTTCTGCTAGCTCTATATATTTATTGGACGAAGAAAATTTAGGTAAAAAACCCACTATCTTGTTAGAATCTGGCCATTATGAAAATGAAAATTATTTTGGCTATCCTAGATGGTATTCAAACAATCAAATATTATTTCAAGGCAAATTAATGAGTAATAAAATATTTTCTGAAAGAGATAAAAAATATAACCGCGGATTTTTTTTAATGAATGATGATGGATCTAATATAAAATTAGTCGTTCCCAACAATGGTGACTATTGGCTCCATTATGAAAGTCCTGATTTATATTTGGAAATCCAATACATAGAAGAAACTCAAGATTTTGATTCCGAAACAAAAGAAACTAATAGTGAAGAAACTGGTTGGAGAACTTGTAGTATTCCTCGCGATATAAGTAAAACTATAAATTCTTTTGATTGTCCTATCTGGATGCAAAGCATAGATTGGGATAAAACTTATCAAGATGACATCATGGCTAAATTTTGTTTTTATAATTTCTTGGATCAAAAAACTCAAAGAGCTTATTTATATAAAAAAACAGGTATTATAGCATTTATAGTAGAAAATATAGAAAGTGATGATTCTGGGAATTATAAAGGATTTAATAAAATAAAATTTTTATATCCTAATCATAAAGTCGCAACTTTGTATACAAATAGCATAAACATATACCATGAAGAGTTAAGTGATATAAAATTTTCTCCTGATGGAAAATATATTTCATTTATATTACACGTTTATGAAGGTCAACATAATATAATTTTAGATATTAATACTGGTAAGAATATTTTAACAAATTATGATATTTTTTGTGGGCTTAATGATATAATATGGTCTAGCAATAGTAAGTATATCGCTATTAATAACCATATTAATTTTATGGGTGGTGAGGGTTCTGAAAGTATTTTTGTGGGAGATGTAACAAAGGGCAGTAGATTAATTAAGGTTTTTGAGGTGGATTATCAGGATGCTTTCCATGGTAAGAAAATAGATAAATTGAATTTTGACAAAGATGATAAGAATATTTATTTTTCAGTAATATCCTCAATCGAGGATTCAATTGATGAGGTAAAATATAAATATAATATTTCTAATAACGAAATTTTAGGAGAGATATAGGAATAATAAGGAAGGGAATAGTGGGTATTTTAAAATAGTTATATTATTAAAATTTTGGATGGTGTGCCAGCAAAGCTGGCACGAAATTGGGCGGCAACGGAAAAGCGAGGGCGGGCAAAAATTCCTTCCCCCAGACCCCCTCTTTTTTGTTCGCCCGAGCATATAAATTTTTCAAAATTCAGCATCAGGATTTTCTTGATAATAAGTTCTAACTTTTTTTAGTAAACGCCACCAAACTATTCTTATTTCTTTAGCTTTAGATGTCAATCTGGCATAATTTTTGAAAATGAAAAGGAGCCAAGATAATTTCCCTGACTCCTTAAATTGATAAAAATACTTAATAGCACATAGGTAGGTCTTCTTTGTATAGTCTCCCGCCACAAATGACTGTATCAGCGCCCCCATAATATACATAGAGTGCGCCTTTGTTGTTTTCGGGATTAGGGTCAACTATGGCGTTTGAAAAACAAACGTTTGGCACAGAGCCAATTATCTCATAATCTTTTTCTGGCCATAAAATCGGGTTAGGATGTATATATTCAACTTTTGCTGGATTATCTAGATTTAAAACCATGAATCCTAAACTATACGCTCGGTTGAATCTATTTTCTCCCTTGCCATGAACTACATGAGTCATAACCAACCATCCTTTTGGAGTTTTAATCGGCGGTCCGGCTATGCCAATTTTTATAGGAAAATTTCCTGTCATGGGACTTTTGTACCAGTCACTTTTCTTAGAAAGAATCTGATTATCTTGCCATCCTGTTTTTAATGAGACATCTCTTGTTCTAGAAAGCCAAATATGTGGTGCTTTCCTATGAAGTAAGTATGCCCAATTATTAATTAATTCAGGAAAGATAGTTGCGTCTTTATCTTCTTGATTAAATGGAATGCCAACCCATTCGTAATCAAAAAAATTCTTAGTTTTCCAGATTCCAATCCTGCCACCGTTAATATCACAAGCTGTAGCAAAAATATAATAGAATCCGTCAACCCACTTGACTATCCGCGGATCTTCAATGCCAATCAAGCAATGTTTATTGAAGCCACTCCGCAATACTGGATCTACTAATGGATTCCATCTTATTCCGTCAGTGCTCAAAGCTAGTCCTAGGTCTGAACCTACCTGCATATCAGCCCAGGCGCCTCGAACAAGCATTCTGTAAATACCATCATCTCCTATAATTACTCCACAGTTGAATACGTTCTGTTTCATCCATCTAATACTCTCATTCGGCACTAATAACGGATTTTCCTTAAACCTTTCGATTTTAATTCCCTTTTCTTTTTTCAATGTACGATTCCTCCTTTTTTGAATTTTAGAACCTTATAAGTTCTATGCTATTGCATAAGCATAACATGCACTTTAACTACGTCAAGACCAAATTGATCCCTTTTGACAGATATTGACATTCGTGGTCTAGTTTGATACCCTTTCAATAGAATTAAGTTTTTTAATAATTTAAAAGGAGGATAAGATGACATCTCAATCAGAAAAATGGGATTGTGGCGAATTTACTTATAGTAAAGAAGAGGAAGAACTAATGAAGTTAGAAGGAGGTCAGAGAATAGGGGACATATTAAATCGTTGTACTATTTGTCCAGTAGGTAATGCTACTTGTGTTAATTATTTTAAAATAGTAATTGCTGGATATCATCCTGAAAAAAAGATGAAAAGAACAGAGATCATGGTTTGTTCATTAGGAGTAACCAATATGAACCATTGTCCTTTAAGTAAATGATTTATCATAAAAAATATTTAATTAATAATTTAAAAGGAGGTGAATTTTAATGACTGAAGGAACTGGAGGAAAAAGGAAAGATCATATTTATAAATCAATAACAGAAAGGAATTTAAAAGCATAGTAAGAATAATATTTATAGGCCTAAGGATTAAAAACTCTTAGGCCTTTCTAATTTAGAAAATGTATTCTTAGGGCTTTCTTAAAAGCCCTTTTTTGTTTAGAATAGATTAATATGAATTCTCTGAAATTTATTTGGCACAACTTATCAATCCAAGAAACAGCTCAAGTCTTTAACATAGATTTAGAAAAAGGACTCTCTCTAGAACAGGTAAAAGAAAACCAAGAAAAGTTTGGTTTTAAT
>Ga0207997_1000048_pt1 | contig 49511 bp, 71 predicted proteins | sample AntAceMetag02UKN_FD_184777 | JGI IMG/M metagenome (GOLD analysis project Ga0207997, IMG submission 184777) | Saline lake microbial communities from Ace Lake, Antarctica - Antarctic Ace Lake Metagenome 02UKN (SPAdes) (version 2) | ecosystem: Environmental > Aquatic > Non-marine Saline and... | reverse complement strand
AAAAGGCGCTTCAAAATGATTAGTCCTACAATGTTACGTTATCGTAGATTAGAAAGTCCATTGCTGTATAAGGCACGTAAAATTAGAGGTGTACCTGATGGTACAGGACCTTATGGCAGAGGTGCGGGTCCTGGGGGCGGTCGAGCAGATGGTACTGGTTTAAAACGCAAGTTAAAGAATAAACCTGATGGTACAGGACCTTATGGTAAGGGTTTAGGACCTGGTCAGGGTAAGGCTGATGGTACAGGTTTAAAGAGCTTAAGGAATTAAAATGCAGCGTTATGCTATTATACCGCCTGAGTGGAGTGCACAATCTTGGAATCCTGTTAAGAACATTATTACGAATAAAAAGTTCTCACAGAAGCAAAAGTTAGCTAGATTGACCGATATAATGACGAAAGCAATAAGCGATTCAAAGTTATTGAAAGGTAAGCCAGCAGCTAGAGCTGCTGCACTAGGCTTATTATCTCAGGCGAGTAATGCAATGAAAGATTTAAAGTCGTCATCAGAAGTTGAACCTTATCTGCTTATACCTAAAGGCGGTTCAGTTACTATGCGCAAGCTAATAGGTAAATTAAAAGGCCAGGGTATAGGTAGAGTACAACGTGGTAGAAAGTTAGCACGTAAATTAGTGCGTAAGAAGAACTCACTGATGATGGGCGGTGTGCGGGGTGTAAATAAACTTGGACGTAAGAAAATTCCTTTAAGCGTAGCTATAGGAGGTGGTATTTTGGGCCATCAGGTACTAAAACGTAGAAGTAATCAGTATGCAGTTAGACGTGAAGAACTTATTGCACGTTATGGTATAGGGGCATGGTTGGCACATCGGGTAACTGGAGCAAAGACACGAGCAGGTAATAATCTTAAGTTTAAGAAGGGTGCGCTTAGTCGTACAGTGACAGCGAATGCGGCACAAGGTGCAATAGCTATGCTGGGCATGTACGTAGTAGCTAACCTCTTAAATAGAATCCCCGAGGTGCGATCTGATGTTGAGTTCACGCCTCAGTATGCCTTAGAAAATCCTATAGCCTATACAAGAAAGTTAATACCTTATATTGCGTACTTAGATGATGCAGAATTATATGCAACTAAGAGCTTTGGTGAAAAACTTTATAAAGGTAGTCGAAATTCATCACTTGCTTGGTTGGTAGGTTTTATGTCTGCTGAAGTACTTGGGCGTGGTTTAAGTAAGATGCCAGCTGTTTCGCGTCAAGAAATAGTTCAACAGAATACCTTACAAGAGAATGTCATTAATTACATTAGGGGTATGGAAATAGGTAGGACTAGAAAACCTACTAAGCCTTGGGGACCAGGGGCAAAGATTACAAGAAGGTATCCAGGAGGTAGGGCGCTTGGAGGTGCCGTACGTAAGCGTGGTTTAATGAGTCGAGGTTGGCGTGGTGTTAAAGGTATTACTAAAGGTGTAGGTAAGTTTGCAGGTCCGGCTATGACAGGTTTAATCGGTGCATCTATTATTAGTGACTTGATGCCCAAGAAACGTCCTGTCCCAATGGCCCAACAACAATATGCCTTAGGTATGAGTAAGGTTAAACCATTCTTAAGCGGCTTAAAAGCTGCCCATCTAGCGCGTAAAGAAGCTAAATTAAGTGCGTGGATCTTGAAAGCACATAAGAATCCCAAAATAAAGAAACTTATACTTAAGCAGCATGCGGCAGCTGATTTAGGTAAGAATGTTGAAGTTACAGCACGTCAGATGCAAGAAGGTTTAATGCGCACTATAGGTCAACAACAGATGAATGCCAGTAAACTTAAGAAGTTAGCCGCGTTTGGTATTCCAGTAGCTGCCTTAACTGGTGCTGCGGGTAGCTATCCTATAGTTAAGGGGCAGGTAAAGAAACGCGTTATCAAAGCCGTTGATGAGTACGCACTACGTCGTTTACATTATACTAAAGGCCGTAGGTATGATGAAGCTATTACGTGGGCAATGAAGATGGCGACGAAAGCTAAAAAAGCTGAGCGTCAACGTAAGATTGCGGTAGGTGTGGGTGCTAGTGGTACGGCTATAGGGACAGGTATGGGTTTCTTAGCAGGTCATCAAAAAGCTAATAGACAAAATGTGAAGCCAAAAGTACAGTATGCGTTTCCTAGAGGAAACCTTAATTGGCGCAAGCTAAATAAGCATCTGCTTAAGCGGTCAGTGAAGTATGGTGGGATTACTCCAAGCATGTTACGTTATTGTAGATTAGAAAAGCCTCAATATTATAAAGGTGACTAATGGCTAAATTGCCTCCAAATTGGGCGAACCAGTATCTTTCACTTGTGCGGTTCTTAGGACGTAAACATAAGAGCGAGGATAAGACTGAGATAAAGAAAACGCTAAGAGCTCTCAACAAATTACAGAATGAAGCATGGTTAGCAGGTAGAGGTGATATTTGGATACCTGAGCCAGATTCTGTAAGTGGGTTCTATCCTATTACAGATGGTATACATTATCCAACGTTACGTGCAGCTACAAGTAGTAGAGCCAAAAAGAAGTCACGTAAAAGGGCTTGGGCAAGAATAGTTGCTTCTGCTAAACCGTTTCAAGCTATAGGTCGTAGGCGTGGAGGTAGTGGATTGACAAGAGCACAAGAGAATGCTCTCTTAGCTCAAGCAATGGTAGCTGTACCTGGTTATAAAGGTAGACAACCTAAGTATTTAGGTAAGAAAGTACCAGGTCAAATGACGCCTGCATCTGGGCATCGTAATGTATTGAATATAAAAGAATTATCACCTAGAGAGTATGTTACTCGCGGTTTTTCTCCAATGAAGTTTGTACTGAAAAATAAAGAACGAGACAAGTCATTTGTACCGACGTGGGTGCGAGTTATGCGAGCTGCGGCTATTGGTGGTTTAGCTATTGCTGGTGGTAATAAGCTTATGCGCAGAAGTACAAGAAAGTTAATACCGTTAGGACCACCTCCAGCTTATCCAAGTAGTCCACTACGTAAATTACCGTTGAAGTTCGCGCATACAGGTGTACGTAAGTGGGGAGGTCGTATAGTAAAGACTGCAGCATTGATGGCAGCTGTGCCAGCTGCAGGTTATGTAGTAGGTCGTAGGGAAGGTGGTAGCGGGAAAAAGTTAAGTGAGAAGCAACTACGTAAACGCGCACGTATTCTTGGACCGACGCACAATGTAGGTTATGTAACTGGGCGTACGCCCCCGCATAAACGTAGAGGTGTAATTAGCGATGTATTTGCGGGTCCAAGTCGTTTAACAGCGAAGGGAGTAAATGTGGCAGAACATGAAAAGTATTCATTAGAAGCTGATCCAGCTTATGAAGCAGGTTTGCAATATGGCCTTAGTGATTGGTGGGATAATCAGAAAGCTAGATGGAAGAGTTGGAGACGTGGTATTCGCAAAGCTACTGTAGGTCCTGTACGGGCAATGAAGCGAGGCGCACTCATGGGTGGTGTAGGTGCAATGGCTACGGAGACAAATTTCATGCCGGCTACTGAAATAGCAGGTATGTCAGTACGTAGACAAGGTATTGGTAAAAATGTAGGTGATCTAAGTTCTAGTCATCTAATGAGCATTAAAGATGCATTAGGTCAAAACTTAGTAGTGGCCCAAAGTGAATGGAATAAGGCTAAAGCTCTTATAACGCCTTTAGATGCTAATTCGCAACTAGTAGCTGATCTAGCCAAGACGCGAGTAATGGCAATAGGTAAAGCAGCAAGTAATCTTGATGTAGAATTGTTATCACGTTACCGATAAAAGGTTTTTATTTTTTATTAGTACCATTGCTCTTTAGCCGTTAAATTAAGAATAAGGAATATTTTAGATGGCCAGTTTCAAAATTATACCTGAGGGTGAAGGTTTCTATACCATTAAAGATGTACCTATTTTTCAGGTACATACTAATAGGGGTTTTAACTGTGATGACCTATGGTTGGGTGATGCAGTTGGTAATCACAAGAAATACAAGTTAAAAGGGTGGCGAGCTCCTATTATAGTTGGGCACAATGTTAAAGGCCAAGAAAAGAAAGCTAAAGGTTTTCTAGATAATATGTACATTAAAGATCAGAAAATGTATGCTGATCTTGTTCGTGTACCACGTGAGATTAAGGAGGATATAGTAAAGAATGCATATCCGAGTCGAAGTGTAGAAGTACTGCCTAAAAGCAAGCGCATATTGGCATTAGCTCTTTTGGGAGGAACGGCCCCTCACTTCGCTCTTCCGCAAATGACCTATTCTCATAATGCTGAGATAGATGAACCTATATTATATTTTAGGAGCCCAAAGATGAATGGATTTAATGATGAACAGAAACATGAGATTTTCTCCTTGATGAAGGATGCTCTACAACCTGTAGATGGCGGTGATGAGCAGCCGCAGGTGTATGAGATTAGTGACGCCGAAGCAATTGAGATGCTGAAGACTGATAATCTTCCCGAACTGTATGAAGCTGAAGATGGTACTATATATGCCATGGATGATGAAGGCGAGTATTACGTAATGCCAGCGTTTCTTTCAACTATGTTGAAGGGTGGCGCAGCCGCTGGTCGTGGTATTGCAACTGGTAGTAAGGCGGCACTTAGTGGTATTAAAGCTGGTAGTAGAGCAACTGTTAAGGGTGCTAAAGTAGGTGCTAAAGCTGTTGGTCGTGGTGGTAGAGCAGCCGGTAGAGGTATTGCTACTGGCGCAGGTGCTACAGGTAGAGGTATTGCTACTGGCGGTAGAGCAGCCGGTAGAGGTGTAATACGTGCAGGTGCAGCAACAGGACGAGCTGGCGCAGCCGCTGGTCGTGGTGTAGCTTCTGGTGCTCGTGGTACGGCTGGTTTTATAGGTCGGCATCCTCGAACCGCAATTGGACTTGGAGCAGGTGCAGCTGGTATTGCAGCTGGTCGAACGTCTAAACGTGGTCGTGATTATGAGATGGAAGAAGATGGTGAGCAGTACGAGCAAGTGCTAGTAGATAACGAGACTGGTGCTATTCTCGATTACGAAGGTAATGAGATTGGTATGGCAGTTCCTACTACTGTTGACTCGACTACGATACCGGCACTTAAGAAGATTCAACCTACGCTCAATACGCAACCCGGTACTGATAGCGCAACTGGCTTGACTAATCCGGTTGCAGGTCCTCAAGGTGAGCTATTGCAACCGGTTGACCGTGAAGATAGCGATACTTTCGGACTTACGGAAGAAGATATTGAAGCTTATGCAGATCAAATGGAAGCTGATGAACTGCAAGATGACCGTGACGTGGCACTCTATAATCTTCAGCAAGAAGTTGCGCATCTGAGTAATGCTAATGCGTTACTTCAGACAGGTCGACAGGCTGAGAATTGTCGCCAGTATCTGCTGGGTAAGCAAAAAGAGGGTGTGCAGGTTGGCGATCTTGAGCAAATGCTCGATTTTATGATGGGCTTGGATGATGATCAGCTTACTAAGTATAAACAACAGCTTGAAGCAGCGCCTAAGATAGCATTAGGGCGTATGGATATACCCCAGAACTTTAATCTTCAAGGTGAGGCAGGCAGTGAAGTAGTTGAAGATTACGCGCGTAATAAGGCCGCTTATACGGCATTGGGCGTGACAGAACAAGATCTAGCGTATGCTGGGCATATGCGTACTAACCATTAAGAAAGTATCGCGTTATGTCACTTACTGCTAATATAGGTTCTTCGTATGCTGAGAAGTTTGGTAGTATACAAGAGTATACCGTGGGAGCATCTTCTGGTACAATTTATAGAGGAGCTACTGTAGCTATTGCGACACTTATTGATCATACGGATGAAGGTAAAGTTTATCCTTTAGCCGATCCTGCAGCTGATGCAACCAACAAGTTTCTTGTAGTTGGTATAGCGCAAGAAAAGAAGGCAGCGGGTGAGAAGATACGCGTACGACAAGATGGACGTATTAAACGTAAGCTATCTAATGCTACTGCAGCTATGGTAGGTAAATTAGCTTGTGCAAAAGATGATGAAGAAGTACAATTATATACTAACAGTACCACAAAGGTTATTGTTGGGCGTATAGTTGAGTATATTAGTAGTAGTTATGTATTCGTTGACTTTACTGATCGACCGAATAGAATAGCTGCAGATGCGAATGATTAAATTAATGGTTAATGTTTAACGAACTAACATTTAGGAGATTAGATTATGGCCGGTGGAAATAAAGCACCTGATGTGAAAGTGAAAGGAGACATTCTTTCTTTTCCAACTAAAATTGCGGTCGCAATTCAACGCGGCACAATGGTTAATGTAAATGCCGGAGGTTATGCACTTAATGCAGGTGATGTAACAGCTGAAAGATTTGTCGGCATGGCAGAAGAGGCTATTACGGCTGCTGAAGCAGTTGCTAATGGTACGGTTAAGATTAGAGTGCGCAGACGCGGTATCTTTAAGATGACATTGGCCACGACTAGTACATCACCGTCACTTGTTGGTGATATGGTCTATGTAGATACTGCACCTAGTGTATCTGTTAATGGATTGGTTGATATTGCGGCAAACGTAACTAATCATATATTGGTTGGTATGATTGTTAAACATGGTACTGATGCAGAAGCGCTGGCGGGTGATAACTCAACTGAAGTGTGGGTTGATATTCTAGGTGCTATGAACGGCGCTTATGGCGCCACGTTTACTACTACTGCTGATCTTGCATCAGCGTCTAATGGTAAGGGTGCGACCTTGATTGGTTATGAGGATGACGGTACGTTCTCAGCTCAGACTAATGTAGAAGAAGCTTTGCAAGAGATTTCTCAGCATCTACAGTCCGCGCAAAGTATCATACAATTGCCTGTACAGGCCTTTTGTAATGCTAGTGGCGATCCATTAGTAATCTATGCAAATTCAGACGTCGCAACTCCGATGTTATCAAGTACCGCAGAAGGTTATGGCTTGCGGTGGAATAATAAATCTACCTTTACCGCAGCTGTAACAACGGTAATGTTGCCGCATAAGCTTGATCCTGCTGAAGATGTTATCTTCCACGCACTAGTAGCTAAATCGGGTGCAACGAACAACGCGGGTAATACTACAACTTTGACAGTTGGTGCGACTAATGCCGTAGCTGCGGCACTTTATGATGCCGATACGAACTTTGGTGGAGTTACAGGCGCACTTGTGCCGGACGCTACGGCCAAGACAATAACACATCTGACGCGCACATTAGCGGCCGCGGATGTAGCTAATGCAACGGACACTGCTTTAGTATTAACTGTAGCCCCAACGAATGGTACGTTGGACACTGATGATCTCTTTGTCTTTGCTATGTGGCTTGAATATACACCCAAGTTCTTGACTGCATAATAGTAGGCACAATATAAATAAGTAACGAGCCTCGACAGCCGATTAGCGGCGATAAAGATGCTTCCTAAGGAAGAACGATACGAGGCGAACATAATTTTGACATAAGTCATTAGGAGTAAAACATGTTCGACCTTAATGTGATTGAAAGAGGTGTCCGAGGCCTCTTTGCAAAAGAGTTTATGGGACGTACGAGAAAGGTCAAGTATACTAAGTATGCTAGTGTAGTTGACAGTAATAAGCAGGAAGAGAAGTACAATGCTATCTCAACCCTACCTCAACTAACAGAGATGACAGATGAACGCGTACTAGCAGGCTTTAGTGAGTACTCGTATACACTAAAGAATAAAGTATACGCTACAGGTATTAAGATACCTCGACAGTTGTTTGAGTTTGATCAAACCGGTCAGATTCGTACATTGGTGAGCTCGCTGGGTTCACGAGTAGCTAATTTCCCGGATAAGCTTATCTTTGAAGTTGTCGGTGCTGGAGATGCAACTGCTTGTTACGACTCGCAGTACTTCTTCGATAGTGATCATGATTTGGGCGATGGTACTTCGCAAGCAAATTATATTACTGGTGCAGTAGATAATACGATTGCAACACTCTCAACGGTAGCTACTAGAGATGCGGCTATTGCAGCTATTCAAATGAACCTTAACTATGCGAAAGCAAAGTTGAATACGTTCACTGATGATCGTGGTGAACCGTGGCATGAGAATCTTGAACCTGAGAATCTTATGATCCTCTGTCACCCGTATATGGAGTTCTATATGCGGACAGCAGTTGAAGGCGCGATGATTAACGAGACGAGTAACGCAATGATAAAACAGGTTGGTAGCGTTATGACCACACCGTATACAGCACCGTTTATTGATGCTACTGGTACACTCCGTTACGGTACTTGGTATATCTTCGTATTGAATACGCCTATTCAACCCTTCATCTTCCAGCGCTTCGGTCCCAAGACTAACTTCCCGGATACGATTCCAGAAGCTGATCAACCCATTCTGCAGGCGCTTAATAGCGTTGAGATTCAGACTATTATGCAGGGCGGGACGAGTATCTCAGCTCACACGTTCTTTAATGACGAGTATCTGTTCGGTGCTAGAACTATCTACTCTGCCGGTTATGGTATGTGGCAGAATGCGATACAAATTAGAGACGCAAATTATGCTTAATAAGAAAGATGTAAACTGAACCTTTCGCAGTACGGCCGGGTTTACTCAGGAACGTTAATTAAGCCATAAACTTAATTAGCGACCTGGGTGCCCAGCCGGGAAGTACGCGCGTGTGCTGGAAGGCGTAAATTATGGCTATTACTACAGGTCTTATCACTACTGTAACTCAATTACAGCAGCATTTTGATACTGATAGGGTAACTGAACTTGCTACTGAAAATGGTACATATGATGTTACTATTTTAGAAGAGATTATTGATACTGTAGTTAGTGGTTTATATAGCACATTAAGTAAACAATTGACAAGTACTCAAATAAATGCTGATCTTGGTTTACGACGTATTGGTGCAATACTTATAATGTACGCACTTGAAATGCGACGTGGTAGTACAACGACTAAGATCCAGCAAATGTATGATATAGCGTTGCAGAAGATTGAACAGTATAAAACTCAAGAAATAAAACCAGCGGCAGTCGTTCAAACGTTACCACCTATACAACAAGGACCTAGTGAGATTTTTGAACAGGGTGGTTACTTTGAAGGTCTACCAGATTTAAGTACTACAGCTACTGAAGATTTTGGTAGTCGGGATGGTTAAGAATGCCTAATTATAAAGTTCCTGGACCGTGTAGTGTTACATTTGGCGGGAAAGCTTTAGGTAAAACTAAGACTGGTATACTACTTAGGATACGTACGCCTTGGGCACCTATGGTTACAGAAGAAAATTCTGAAGAACCTTCAGATTATAGATTTGCAGGTAAATCAGGCCAAATAGAAGCACAATTTGTTGATATGGCGAAAATACATGTAAGCGGTTTAATGACATTATTAACAAATGCGGCTCAAGGTACGCCAGGTGATTTAGCGTCAGATAAGCAACAAACATTAAGTATTTTAGATCGGCATGCCCAATCTTGGATATGTAAAGCTGTATTTGCAGCGCCTAATGATTTACAATTGTCTGTTAACAGTGAAATAATTATTCCTATTATATGGAATATAGTACCAGTAATTGGTGACCCATCCAATACTGTTATATTATTCAGTACTATACCTAATTATGTTTAAGCATCGGAGAAGTTAATGTTAGACCTGACTCAAATGCCAAGTATTCCTGCTTTTGAATTAAAAGTAGCAGAAGATGATGTGCGAGAGTTTGATGCTCTTGCACTCTTTTATGCCTTTAAAGATCTTGAAGGAGTAGAAGATCCTTTAACTGTACGTAATCGTGTTAATACAGTCTTTGAGATAGATGTTAGTTCACTTGTAGCTGTGCAAGTACTTCAAGCTCTTACGAAGTTTGTGATGGCGCATGGAGAGACACTAAAAAACGTACTAGGGGCTTTGCCCTCTTTCAACGCTACTATCCAGGAATCGGATACGCCGAGTATCAACGCCTCAGAAAGCATGAGCTCGCCACCCTCTTCGGATTAGAGCAAAATATACCGTTATTGCAAGCGATTACAATAATAGAAGGTACAATCTCAATAGCAGCTATCTTAGATACTAAAGTTGGTGAGCTATATACTTCTGTCTTAAAAGATAATGGTATTGATTTAGAGCAAACGCAAACACGTAGTGTTTTTAATGCCCCTGAACTACGAAACTTATTGCAAGGTGGACCATAATGGCTATTTCTACATATGATGCCTATTTTGATAGACTACGAGCGTGTATAGCTGCATTGCAGCAACTAGAAGAGTTTCAAGAAGGTACAGCTACCTTACCTCAAGATCTATTATACATTAAAAATGCATTTATGGCAGTATTTGAAGGTGATGCAGCTACTGATGAATCTGCACACTTATATTCACAATTTACAAGTGTAGATAGTACTATAACTAATTTGAAAGAACAAATTGCTGTTGCAGCTGCTAATGTATTGCATAAGTTCGGAGTGGCATTAAAAGTACCGGGTAATGCTTCAACTGATCAAATTATTGATGCCCTTATAATTGCGATGGATGAAGATGGTGAAGATGTACGCACACGCACTTTAATTGTTGCGGTTTTAGATACAGATGCAGATGATGCTGGTCAAGGTGGTACGATTAAAGCTTGGGGTAGTAATCTTGGTAACGGTAAGCTTGTATATACCTTTACTCAAGCTGATTCTGTTATGGGGACTAATGAAATATCATTTGCAGAAGTAATGTCTTGTGAATGTATAAATGCACCTTCGTTTGGTAATGGCGTATTTCAACTAGTAGGTCAAACAGTTTTATCTCGTGCACAAAGTAATGTTGCGACTCCCCGAGGTTCAGGTGTAGGTTCATCACTAACATGTGCATATGGTGGTGGTTTAGTTACAGATGGTGATTTTGAGATATGGACAAGTTCACCTGCTGAAGCAAGTAATTGGACTATTCAAGCAGCTAAAACTTGGGGTACAGATATTGCTCAAGAAAGTACTGAACAATACAATGAAGATTATTGTCTTGAGTTTCCGGCGAGTAAATCGTGTTATGTAGAGCAAACAGTAAGTTTGCAAGCTAGCACAACTTATTGTATAGGTGCCTGGATTAAGAAAGGTGCATCAGCTACTGGAGATATACATTTTAAAATTACTAATGCTGAAACGGCTCGTACACAACAACATCTTACAATTACAAAAGATGTAGCTACTGCACTTACTACTAGTTGGGTATTTTATTATGATGTGTTTACTACAACTAATGAAGTTGAAAGTGATTGGTTATTACAGATTGCTGGTGCCTCTATAGCTACAGAAAATGTTTATGTTGACTTAGTGCAATTAGTACCTATGATACAACATAATGGTATTAATTTTGCAGCATTTGTAGGTAGTGATAGATTTCGAGTAGGCGACAAATTCGGTTATGGTAACGGTACCGATCTAGGTTTTATAGTTGAATTAGATTCGATAACTAATTCTATTCGTCAAGCAGATAGTCCATATGCTGATGATAGTGCTGATAATCAAACTAAGTTTAGTTTTACGGACTTAGATTATACTAGTGATTTTCTCGTTGGTAATTGGGTACAACATCCTACAGATCTTAGTTGGCATATGGTAACATCTTCAACTAAACCAGATGCAGATACGTACATTACAGTAACGCCAGCTTCAGCTACTAGTTGGGATAATGCCTTACTACGGGCGAAGACAGATGGACGCTTACAAAACTTCTTTGGTAGGTACTTTGGGCGACAATTACCTAGTGCAGCTTCTGGAGAAGGACAATCAGACTTTTAAGTAGCACCATAGTTTAGTATAGTAGAAAGGAGTACGCAATGTCAAGTCCCGTATGGACTACTACTATTATGAATCAGTTAGTCCTAGATTTGGCTACTGGTTTAGTAGTTAAGGGTTATGCTGATATGGAGGCTAATAGGACTGTTTATTTGTCACCATTAAAACATTGGCCTAAGAGTGCAGCACCTTTAGAAATACAAGTCATTCGAGGAGTCGAAAATTTTCTTGATCAAGATGGATTTATTCGTGCACAAGCTATTTATCGTATCTTTGCACTGAATAAGAAACACCTTGATGCTAATGAGAAACACTTCAAAGCCCTTGCTGCTATAGCTACTAGTATTTATAAACTCCGTGATGATATTATAACTATATTGCATGGTAAGTATATTGGTGCTACTGAATTATTAGTTCGACCATTGTTGTTGAATGGTGTAGGGGCAGTAGAAACTAGTCCTATAGATAATGATAATGATACGCTGGGCCTTACAATAGACTTTACGGGAGGTACAAATAATGCCGTATGATCCTCGCAGTATAAATCCTACTGGTGATATGTATCAATTAGCTAGTCCTGGTACCTTGGGTACAATCAAGAAGGGACTTGGTGGGGCAATAGGTGGTGTAGTAACTGGTGCTTCTGCGGGCATGATGCTTGGTGGGGTAGCTGGTGTCGGTATGGCAGGAGGTGCTTTAGGTGGTGCAGCCTTAGGTGCCGGTTTTGGTTTATTACTTGCAGTGTCTAAAAGACTAATAAAGCAGTGGGAAGATTTGGCAATGTGGTCTAAGCGCATAATTGCACAATATGCTAAATTTGATCCAACACTTAGATCACTTAATAGACAGTGGAAACGACTAGATAGAGATATGAATAGGTTGTGGGCAAAAACGCTTCGACCTGCAATGGAAAAGTGGGGTAAGTGGGGAATGAAATTTCAAAAAGCATGGATGAATGTTAAGATTGAATGGCATAAAGCTATTGCACCACTTATAGATATACTCTTTAATTTATTGCAAACTTTTATGCCTTTAATTCTAGGTATAGCTACAGTGTTAGCCAAGTTGGTAAGTGGAATTGCTATACTTATTAAATTCTTATGGACTTTGCCGGACACAATAGGTAAAGTGACCGGTATGTCCGAGAATATGAGGACAGGTGCAATTTGGGGTGCTATTGGTGGTACTATTGTACCTGGTGTAGGCACTATATTTGGTGCAATTGCTGGTGCTATAGGTGGTGTCGTATTAGATTTACTTCAAGGTAAACTTTTTGGTGGTGGTAAGGCTGGTGGAGGAGATGTTGGTGCCGGTATCGAATATGTAATTGGTGAACAAGGCCCTGAAACATTTATACCTAAAGTAGCCGGGACTATTGTACCAAGTGCTAATGCTGGTAATAAGCCTGCAGATTTAGGTGGTATTCATGTGTCAGTTAATGTAAGTGATAGTACCGCTTTAGCTCAGCGTTTCTCTACCGCGTGGGATCAAACGCGTAGTGAATTACGTCAATTAGAAGCCGCTAATATGGTTACAGAGGTAGCTTTAGCAGCGCAGGGAGCATATGCTTAATGGCTGATTATGTCACATATGAGGTTGCGGCACTTAAGACTCAAGATAATAAAGTTATGAAAATAACTCATCCTATCTTGACTATTTCACATATACCTGTTATTAGTAAAGATCATAGACGACATCGTACCTGTAAATCAACTTATACTGTACGAGGTTTTTTGAGCTTACCCATTAAAAGTGAAAATATAAGTTGGTCAGTTAAAGAATGGCTCGATGATGCACGCAGAATCTTTAGTAGAGGTCAAGGTAAGTTTACTTGGCATAAATCAGGTACAGATATTAAGTTAGACCCAAAAAATTCAGTTGCTGATGGTCCGCATCCTACTAGTATCAATATTGAGCGTTTACATGGTAAACAGTTAGCTTCTATTGTTTGGCAATTTGATATTGAACAGTTTATGGATCCCAGTATATCACAATCTGGTAATGATGCTGCAGTCTTAGATTTTACTTATACTATCGTGACATCTATGGATATTACTTTTACTCAGACACGTAGAATAGCAGGTATTTTGCGCCTGAATAGTGCTGACCCAAAAGTAACTAATCATAGTGCAGATTGCTTTAGAGAAACTATAGATCTTTATGCTTGTAGTACTCCGAATAAAGCAAATGAAATTTGGCAACGTATATCTGCTGAGTATCGAGTTACTGATGACCATAGAGCTATTATATTCACCTTTACCGATATTCAAAAATATGCACCTCTTCCTCCAGGTATTGTAGCGGGTGATCTTTCTATTGGTACTGGTTATAGAAAAAAGGAAATAAATGATTATACGTATGAACTTAGTGGTTGGTATCAAGCTGGAGTAGGTGTTACTAGGCGTACAGTATTATCGAATGCAGCTACTACAATATTAGATTTCTTTAATCTTATAGAAGTACAATTTAGAGCCACTTTTGGTTCACAACCTTATCCGCAAGAAACTCTAGATGCCGGATTGGAATTTAAGGTTAACCATCTAGAAGTTATAGCTTGTAACGTACAAAGTAGCAACAATAGTAATAGAGTAGATTTTTCGGCTACAGTAGTATTAGATGTAGCACGTTACTATCAAAAAACCGTGTCAGGTCCATGGATAGAACAAGCAATTGAAGGTCCAGATGAAATTGGTTATAGTACTTGGTGGTTACAAGTTTCTATTGGTTGGGCTTATTATGCCTTAACACAAGGTAAAGAAATTTTTAGTCGTAATTTTAGGCGTGATCCAAGTTTCATGAAGACTGCAGCAGCGACGCGTTATCCAGCGTATGGACAAAAGAATGCGCGGCAAGCAAATGATAGTTGGAGAGGTCATGGACACAATAATGCTGTATTTAGTGAAGTAGTAGGTTATTGCGGTAATGAGAGAGTTCAAGGTGTATTGATCTTTGAACGTGATGAACCTAGGTTACCTTCTACAGAGGCATCTAATGCTAATACTGGTATTAGTAAAAAAGTACCTACTTTAGCTGCAGCAGGGGTAATAGGTAATGCTAACGGTACAGGTTCAACTAGTGGAAGCGGTGGTAGTACAAGAGCTATACCAACTGGGGCTCCACATGTAACATGGCGACAATCATTTAAATATGTTGTAGATCGAGGTAAACTATTCGTACCTGTTTTAGGTGCGGGTGCTCCAGTAGAACAAACACTACATAGTCCCTATACTATACTAACTATAACTGGTGAAGCTAGTCGTAAGCGCTTACCACCACGCGTAGCAGTTCCCCCTTATAAATTGACGCATGAAGGTGGCGGAGCTACAATACTAAAACAGGAAATACAAACTAATAGTCCTACAGTACAAGGATTATTTGTTACTTCGTGGCTTTATATAGTTCAATTAAATAATGTCGATAGTTCAACTATACCAGAACCAACTGATTGGAAATATTATCGTACGCCATATACACAACGTGTAGCACCTATAAATGGTTGGAAATATGAAAATCCAGGTGACAAAACCGCTTCACCTACGCGCGGATATCTTGAAGAACAATTAGATAAGGTTATGCGGGGTGAAATAACATGAATAGTATTACAATTCAATCTACAGTAGCTGATCGAGAAGCATATACACTACTTGCGGGTCCAAAGAACTTTTTCCGACTACGAGTAGGTGTAAGTCCTTCCTTTGGTATTTTTCGTTGTGATGAAACTACTTATACTAATTTAGTTGCTGATCATGCCTCTGCTTTTACATTAACATTTATTTTTGAGCATCCTACTATTGGTAAGGAAGCTATTACTACTACTGACGCTCTTAATACGATAACTATATCAAATCTATACTTGGTAAAGGCTATTCCAGTATTAGAGAATTGTTATGATATAATATTAGCTGATGAACGTATCTTATGGCCACTAGCTGCAGGTACAAAAGGCTTTAACCTGCACGTACCAGATGTTACTAAGATGCGTGATGCAGGTGGTAGTGAAGAAGATTATTATTTAATAGGCCTTAATGCTGCTAGTGAATGGACATATAGAACGGCCATCACTCAAATTTTTGCAGATATAACGACCGATATTACTGGCACATGGACAGCAACTTATGATACAAGTTATATTGCAGCTGCTAGCAAACTTAAGCCCCGTAACGTACAAGGATATACAAGACCAATACCTGCTATACTCGCATTATTGTTAAGAGAATCGCATGGTTTCTTAGCTCCTCCTATCGACCTGTTTAAAACGCATGCTTATAGAGTATTTCAATTAGGTACTGCAATATCGGGTGCGTATGATCTTGCAGCCCTCAAGCTTGCATATGCAGGTAAGATACATCATGGAGGAGAAGTTTTCGTCAATAATACCTTAATACAGGGTGATAATACAAGAGTTCTTTTCGGTGAAACACCTTATGATTCTGCTTCAGCTGGTGATGATATGTATTCAGCAGGCACTGAAGTTAATGATGGTGAACATGGACAAAATACGGTATTCACACCATATACACATTTTGATCAAGGGTCTAATAATAATGATAGTTATCTAAATGATATAGCAACGGCCTTAGGAGCGGTTATTGATACTGGTTTTGATAATGAGAATTTAGACATTACATTAGTAGGTTGGCACAATTATGCTACTAAGTATCTAGGACCTGTTATACATGAGATTGAATGGGGCCATAATAAGATCTTAGGTGCCTATACTAAACTTAAAGCTTTTAAAACTATTGAACCTATACAACCTGGTGAACAAAAAAGACCTACTCATGTCCATCATGAAGAGGGTATGCCACGACCACAAGTAGTACGTAGAGGATTAGCTGAAATATTAACTGTAGGTGCCTCAGGTGCCTATACTATTAAAGTACTTGAACGTTATTCTTCTGCATGGAATACTAGTTCAGATAAACCTTATGATAATGTAGCAGCTTTAGATATTAATGCTCGAGTAACAGGTACGGTAGGCCAAAAGGTACTTTACTGGCAAGAAGTAGATCGTGAAGGACTTCCAACACAAGTTATTATTGATGTCGGTGTGCTTACTGAATTTCCAGCTAAAATTATTCTATTCGCTAAAGCAGCTATAGATGTTGGAGCTACAGAACCCAAAGTTAGATTTGCATATGGTTTTCAAGAAGTTGAACTTACTGGCGGCAATTATGAAAATTGGACTACTAAAGCTAATGGTTATGGTGATGGCACTATAGATGTAAATGTTACAGCCTATAATTTCTGGGAAGATAACTTTCCAGCAGTATATACGGTACAAAGTAATGATGGTAATGCTCGTACTGATGGGTTATCCTCTACCTATGAGTATTCACCTGATGGTATATATTATAGTTACGGTAGTGGTACTGGTAACTACAGTAAAGCACTTTATATGCGAGATGATCAACGCTTTCGCATAACTTATCATACTTCTGACGCAGAATGGCGAGTAGAATATATAGCTGATACTAGTTGTTATTGGGCACTTACTTCTGCGGCAACTACACCTAGTACCTTAACTCTTGAAGATAGTACAGGTGATGGAGCAAAAACTTTAGGTTATATAGATATAGATATTCGTGACCTTATGCCCGTGCCTAAAAATACTATTGTTACAATGTACCGTGTAACTTATAGTAACACTATTGAATTCTGGTTCCATTCAGCACCTCATCTATATAGTGGTAAAAATAAGTCTGCGGGTGATAATATATGGCTTTATCGTTACGGTGATGAAGTACAACATATAGGTCCCGAAAATGCAAATACAAGTTATTTTCCTGAATCTACTTCAGGTTGCATAGCTATATACGCATTTGACCGAAAAGGCCATTGTATAGGTTGGTGGCATGATAATCCTCGCGTATGGTCTTCACCTTGGGGTATTAGTAAACCCACATAATGACTTCAATAGAAAAATTAACTGTAGCAGCTAAAAATATGCGTAATACAATTCAACCATGGTGTCATCATTTAACAGCTTTAAAAATTGTAGCTGAAAATGAATGTGAAATTTCACCTGTATTAACTCAATTACGCTTGCAAATAGAAGACATGCGACAACAATGTTATGCCATGTGTTGTTCTTATGATAAATTGCGTTCAATTTTAGGTGCATTAGAAATAGAACGTGTTATTGAAAATCCTACTTTTTATATAGATACTGAAGCAGGTCATACCGTAAAGAAACAATGCGTAGTTACAGGTAAATTAATGACCGTCATTCAGCACACGGGGGTATAGGCTGGGCACCAAGATATCGAGATAATGTTTGTGCACCGGGAGTGCATCTTATTCTTTCCTTTAACGTAGGAGACTCACATGAAATGTATAGGCTTAGTTTTGTTGCTGTCGTTTACTGGATGTGCAGCGAGTCAGGCATCCCTTGAGGGACATGACTTCCTGCATGCTGGGCTAGATAATTTAAAGGTAGGTATTACCGAGTATCATGCGGATGATCTAGAACGCTTGAAGGTAGCTCGAAAGCATTTAGTCAGTGCTTTTGTTATCGATGTAGTAGCCGCAAATGGCCAAGGACCTAGAGTCGAAAAAGCTACTACGCAGTTTTTAACCTTACTAGATAAGGCTGAAGTTGCTGAAACTGTAGAAGAAACACGCTATTCGAATATGCTTAATAGTTTAAGGGCACTTAAAGAGGTTAATAGTAAACTTCGCAATCTGACTCAGATACGTTTAGGTTGGAAAAGCGAAGCCGTTGAATACGTGGAACAGATACGAAGGAAACTAGAAGATGTCAAAACCAAGTAATAATGAATCAGCCCCAGTAGATCCTATTTCTGAGTTAATAAATGCCATCATCACGGCACCTATAAGAGCCGTAGCCTCACCTGCAATAGTACCTGCAGCACCAGATGGCCCTAGCGCATTAGATGCCGTAGCTGATCTAATACCTGGGCGTATAGAAACAGCTACTACTGACTTAATGAACGCTGAAGCACTCGTGAATTTTAGAACTGCATATATAACAGGCATGATTGAAACTGATGTACTCAAACAAGCTCTAGATATAGTGAAACTAATTCTAGTAGCGAAAGGTATAATATGAAAACTGCAAAAGAGATGATTCTACAGTGGGGCGTACCTATTGTCGCACATGGTATTGCTTGGGGTTTGGCTACTTGGTTAACTATAGCGCAACCCGTAGCTGAAGAGTATGGCGGTTCTATAGCAGGTTCTATAGGAGCTATAGCTATTGTACTAGTCTCTATCTGGGATAGCCTTAAAGGACGAAAGAAGGTAAAAGAATAATGAACTTTGGCCAAGCAATAACTGATTGAGTAAAGATAGGCGAAGGAAGTATATTATGAGACGATTACCTCAAGAGCAATTGGTTGCTATTGTAGATGATAATGGTAAACATCAAGGTCATTTTAATGGTATAGGAGCTGAACATGATGCTCAGGCCCATATAAGAGCATGTGCAAAGGCTCCTATACCTAAAAGAGGTACTAAAAAGGGTACTGGATTAGAGTATATGAAGCATTGCACAATTGTAAGAGGCGAAGACGCGCGGAAAGCAATAGAGAATGGGCGTATATGACTATTAGATAGTTAGTATAAACGTATTGGGAAAGTGGGTCTTCCCGGTGCAAGAGTGAGTTAGGTTTCTTGGCGGCTTAGCTCACTCTATTTTTATGGTCATATTAGAACTAGATTGCTAAGATGACCAACCTAGCCGCGTGTGCTGACGCGCTTCTGGAAATATGGTGACGTATTAAATAGTCAAAATATGTGATAAATGTGGCGATATTGCCAGAAATGTGGCCGATATTAGTGATAAATTGTATTTTATCTCCCCGATTTTGGCAAAAACACGGTATATAACGATAATAGTGATAGCTCTAATCATTACGAGAAGAGCATAACTAAAAGCGTATACTTTAAAGGAATCGTATCATGACAGAAGCAAACGAAAACGTATCAACTGACGCAGTCGCGATCGAAGCAACGAAGGCCGCAAAGAAAGTCGAACGAGATGCAAAGGCACTCGAATCGAAAGAAATAAAGACTAAGGCAGCTGCAGTGAAAGCGAAGGCAAAAGCAAAGAAGGTTGCAAAGGCGATAGCCGCAAAGGCGCAGTTGGACGTACTGCTGGACGGTATGTCGAAGACGGAGAAGGCAAAGATCGTCGGTGTCGCGGCAGTTAAGATCACAGGTAAAGCAGCTGTGATAGCAATCGGCGTGATGCTCGGCATTCTCGGCTCACGTGCTATACGTAGCTAGAGTAGTTAGTTGTTAGCGTTACCCACTAGGGTTATTGAGTAGTTGTAGTTGTCGTAGTTGTTGTCGTACTCAATAGCACCTAGTGGGTAACGTTAGCATTTTTTAATGCCCAGCTTACTGAGGTTAGATGCTTAGCCTCTAATTAGGAAACCCCGTGGATGCTAATTCAGGTAGCCACATTAACGGAAAGGAATGAAGAATGAGTTTCAATTGTAAGAGTTGTAAGAAACATGTCACGAAGGCGCCGAATCGCATAGTAGTTGAGTACTATCCTGGAGGAAAGCAGATCAAGAAAGAAGTTGATCTATGTGACGAATGCGCTAAACCTTATCTTGAAGTTAGTGATGAGGAACTATTAAGCACGACCGATGCCGTAAACGTGAGACTCACACTAGGTCAGTAAGTACTAACTAACTAACACTAACACTAACAACGTAAGGAATCGAACAATGAAGTATATTACTAATGGCGCGCAGGCTATCGAATTAATGCTGGACAACAAGTTAGTATGTATCCAACTAAGTTTCAAAGGTGGGCGTGGTGACAATGAGTGGGTATGGGCAGGTGGTGGATTAGAGGCTCGTGTATCACATTCGGCAGGAGGCCTCTTAATCACAGATCTGTATGATCCGAGAAGTGAGCAGTACAGTATACGTAGCACATTCGATTGGGATACTTGCTGCGGTGATGAAGCACCTACGGCAAAAGAATCCTGGCGTATGTGGCAGATCGAAGAAGAACCGCATACGCTAATGCCTGATGGTGAAGGCAAAGACTTTACTGACGAAGAGGCAAGATTGCATTTGGGTAATAATATGGAAATAGAAACTACTGTGCCGGCTTCGGGCATAGTAGATGCTCCAATGGAGCTTGATCCTATTGCGTACTTGGAAAGTACTATTACTGAATTGCGTGAGAATATAACTATTCTAGCTAATGCTATTAACTACGCTTCGAATCACCGTAAAGAAGATAAGGATTTAATTGAAAGGCTTAAAGTAGAAATTGTAACCGTAGCAAGAGACAATGATAAATATCGAAAGGAAATTGAAACTCTTACAAGTACTAATGAACGTCAACTTGAACAATTAAGTCAATTAGTAAAGGAGATTGAACATAGACGTGATCATGAAATTAAATTACGTACTGAAATTATTAGGCAAGTTAAAATAATAGAAGACTTTAGTAGTCGTGAAGTTACAAAAAACGTATAGGAGAGTATAGCGCAGGCTCTTAGAATTAACATGTAAACACATCAGACGTAAAGGAATCTTAAAATGGTAGCTCAGTTAACACGCAGGGAAGCGGTAAAGTTATTAGAACGGACACCCGGCCATATAGTTATCGCAGTTGTAGCTGTCATAGGTGATACTACTTATGATATGGCAGTTCTTTACGGGCCTAAGAAAGAAGCCCAAGAAGAAGCAATATGTGAACAACGATTGGTTATGGGTTTAGCTGATTCGACTTATACTGGACCCCCTCTACGAAATGTGTTTGTAGAACCACTTCCCCTGATAAATAAAATGAAGGGAGGTGTGCCGATTGTTGGGGCTACTTAAATTAAAAACAATTAAATAATTGGATATGCCTTTTGTTACTAAGGGTATATAATAAAAAATCAAGGAAGACGCAAATGTCTAAAATTCCTTTTCCAACTAAAGGACCGTGGTTGTGGATCTTACTAACAGCTCTCTCGGCTGCAATAAAAGCAACGGTAGACTACATAGTCGCCAATTATACTGATGTCCCAGGAGAATTTCTGGGCAACCCAACTGAAGATGAAGATGTTGATGATGAGTAACTAATTTACTATACTTCATTACTGCGCTAGTATAGTAAATCTAGTTTAGTTTTTATTGTGCACCTTGTTGGTGCTATTATTCGAGTCGTTTAACGCCGAGAACAGGATTATGTAACATGACTGAAATCGAAGATGGAGTATTGGAAGAGGTTGAACAGACAGAAGCAGATCAGGTTAAAGCTGATAAGCCGTTGCCCGCTTTGAAGTCGCCAACTGTGAATCTTCTTGATGAGATCCGCCAGGCTGTTGCACTGCGTTGTCGTGAGACACAAGTAAGCTTTAGTCAGTGGGCTAACAAGTTGGTTGCCGAAACGTTGGTGCAAGAAACTGGACCTGATGGTCAGCCTCGTCTTGCGCAGGAAGTCTTTGCCGCGATTGACTTTGCAGCTAAGCGTGGCGGTGGTGGCAAGATTAAGGCGCTAGAAGAGACGCTAATGGCTAAGGATACTGAGTTGGAAGAGCTCAAGCAGCAGCTTGCTGATCTGCAAGGCTAATAGTTGTACGCTTATAGTATAGACTATATTTTAATTAGTATAGCTTGCTATAAGTCCTTTCCGGGAGGAGAGTTGGAACTTAAAACTTCCAGCTCTCCTCTTTTTATTTTTGTATAAAGGAGTTAAAATAGTGGGTATGAAAGATTGGCCAGAGAACGTAAATAAGGAGGATAAAATTAGAGGTAAATATGGTTGCAAATTTATGACGCTTTGTCCAGGCTGCGGCAAAAAACGCTATGTAACTTCTACTACTATAAATACCCAACTTAAGCAAAAAAGAATCGTCGGTTGTTGTAAACATTGTACGCTTAAAGTATCAAACCATATAATACAAGGTAAAGATCATTGGAGTTGGAAAGGAGGTAAACAACATGCAAGTATGGGTTATATTTGGATTAAGATATGTGATGAGCATCCTTATGCTATTATGAGAAACCTAACTAGTTGTATACCTGAACACCGTTTAATAATGGCTCAACACTTAGGTAGAGTATTATTATCCGAAGAATTGGTACATCACAAAAATGGTAATAGACAAGATAATAAACTAGAAAATTTAGAAGTAATGACGCGTAGTGAACATAGTACTCAACATATGTTAGAGAAACTAAATGCGTAAATATATGAAGTCAGTACCATTGTATCCATTTCAAAGTAGAGTTAGAGCATTTGTTAAGGGCAAAAGTAGGGTAGGCATTTTTGTACATTACGGCGGGGGAAAGACGTTCTTATCACTTCGCTGGATGGCTGATAATCTCCTACTGGGTATACATATGCTACCTATCTTAGTTCTTTGTCCTAAAAAATTAATTCCTCAATGGGTACGCGAAATTAAAAAGCATTCTAATTTTAGTGTACTAGGTATTGTAGGGTCAGCTAAAGAACGTATAACTTTATTGCAACAACATGTAGAAATTTATGTTATTAATTATGATGCTATACGCAGTAAACCTGTATTAGCTGCGCTTGAGAAAAAGAATTTTATGACTGTAACTGCTGATGAGAGTACACAGCTTAAACATTCTACTACTAAACGGTTTAAGAAACTGTACAAACTATTAAAATATGTTTCACACAAAGCTATATTAACCGGACGAGCAATTGAGGAGAAACCAGATGACCTATTTGCCCAAATGCAGTTTCTTGATGATGGTGCTACTTTTTCTAATGCATTTTGGAAATTTAAGTATCGATATTTTTCTCCAGGGCCTCCGTGGAAACCTTATGAATGGACTTTAAGACCTGGTGCGGCTGAACAGATTGCACTCTTACTTAATGAGAAATGCATACGCGTTCAAGCAGAAGAAATTTCGGGTGAACTACCACCTCAAGTGTTACAGCCTGTTTACTTTGAACTACCGGCAGCTACACGTAAACTATATACTAAATTAAAAAAGGAGTTTGCAGTAGAGTTGCCTAGCGGAGATAAATTTACGACTCAATGGGCAGTAGTTAAGTCAACTAAATTGCATCAAATGTGCGTAGGCTTTATGTACAAAAATGCTTCAGGAGAAGCAAAAGAGACTGAGCTCTTACACAGAGTTAAACTAGATTGGATTCAAGAGAACGTACCTATTATGCTCGAGGCAGGCCCAGTGCTTATCTGGAGTAATTTTATCTTTGGTACTAAATTGTTAGCCGCTATATTTTATAATACTAAAATAAAGGCTAGAGTATATGAAGGAAAATTGTCACATACCCAAACAGAACAATTAGAACTAGATTTTAAAGCAGGAAAGTTTGACGTCTTTATACTCTCTCAAAAAGCAGCTTATCAAGGATTAGATTTACCAGAAGCTGCTAATGCCATTTTTATGAGCATGGGTTATGAAGCTGGTCAACATATGAATGCTAGAAATCGTAACTATAGAATAGGGAGCCAAATACACTCTAAGGTCCATTACTACTTCTTGTTGATGAAGAAGACTGTAGATGAAGTAGTATGGGAAGCTATTGAACGCAAGACTAGTATAGGCAATGCTATACTAAAACACATCAGAGAAAAGTAAATGAAAGCATTTAGATTCACAATTAAAGAGACTCAAACATCTTCACAAGATTATTTTTATGATATGTTTATAGAAGCACCTACAAAAGAAGAAGCATGGAAAAAGTTACGAGTATTAAGTCAAGAAATAGAAATAGTAGAAAAACAAAAACGTTATAGCCATCCTTTTGCACAACCAATAAATATTGCAAAAGAAGCTACGCTAATAGTTAAAAAGGGTACCACACGACCGCAAAAGGCGACACCTTTATTACCTATAATAGAGGCACCAATATCGATAGAGCCAATTAAAGAATAGTACATTTAATAAATTAATAAATTTTCGATTTGTACCTCTTTATGGGCGGTAGTATAATATATTTATCGGGTGGGAAAGGAATCGTGTATGAGCAAAAATGTCTATCCAATAAAATACCTCCCAAATCATCCCAGAACCGATATAACTGGTATGGTTAAAGAGCATATCTTAGTTATGGGGAAACATCTAGGACGTACAGTAGAATCTACTGAAATCGTTCATCACGTCGACTTTAATAAAGCCCACAACGAGATTGAGAATCTTTTTCTCATGACACGTAATCAACATCAGAACCTTCCATTACTACAGTTTAAATTCCTACAAAGTAAGGGCCTTGTAGTGGAGTGGAAAGCATGGCTTAAAGAGCATATAGATGATGTTGACCAACGAGCAGATCTAGAAATGCTTATTGTACATGCAGAGAATAAACAAGAACGGCTTAAGGCCAGAATAAGTAGACGTAAAACTAAACTAAATACTAACAAAGGAACTAAAAATGACGCCTAAAGTAACTGAAATAATGAAACTGATAAGTGAATTAGAAATAAAAATACGCCTGCACGTAGCTACCACACTGTGTAGACCACTAACGGAAATTGAAGCTGTAGCATTCAAAAATTGATGAACTTAAGCTCAAAATAGTTCAGACTATAGACTATTTGACAGACCCAGATCATCCACAACGTGAAGACATGGGACAGTAAATGACGACAAGAATTATATCTATAACGAACAGTGCTAAGACAACGTATATGAATTGTCATTATGCATACTACTTAGAGTATGTGAGACGACTTACTCCTATAGAAGAAAAAGACTATTTTAGGTGGGGACGTTTAGTTCATGAAGCAAGAGAAGCAATAGATAATCAAGGAATACAATACATTGACAAGGCCATTGAAGATACGATTGAAAAAATACGTGGTGAAATTGAACGCGGAGAATATAAATGTACTCCAAAAGTCATTGAAGAGTACGAATATATGTTTGATGCATTGCCAGGAGTATTTAATGGTTGGTTGCTCAGATGGAAAAAGCAACTCTTTGACTATGAAGTCTATGGGGCAGAAAAGGTCTTTGAATTAATATTATGGGAAGGTGATATTAATGGTGAAAATGTACGTATTGTATTTAAGGGCAAGATAGATAATATAGTACGTCAAAAGTCTACAGGTATTGAAATGACCTGGGAAATTAAAACTGCTGCACAAACAGGAGAAAGTTACTACTTCAAAAAACAATTGGATGGTCAACCAGTAGGTTACTTATATGCTGCACAACATGCGATTGGACATAATGTAAATCGTACTATGTATGAAGTATTTAAGAAACCTCAAAAACCTAAGCATTGGTCACAAGAACGTTACTTTAAACATTACAGCACATGGGCAGTTGCAGAAAATAAGAAAGCTTTTGAACGACGTATCATTTACTTTACTCAACAGCAGATTGATGAATATAGAAGCGAATTAATGATGTCAGCTGAATTAATAGCCCATTCGATACGCGATGGATTATGGCCTAGACATCATCCAGGTAATCTTTTAGGTAGTTGTGCGTATCAAACTATTTGTCTCAAAGGAGAACAATCTTGCGCAGAACGCGATAATTACTATACTAGAGACGCTAAACATCTACACCCGGAGCTATAATGGATATTAAACAGAGAAGAATAGAAAAACCAGAACAGTATAAAAAACGCCCAAACATTGAGCAAACTCAATATTATACGTATAATGTAGACTATACGGGTATGTTTACAGCTGCCGGGAATAGATATCTACAAAAACTTTTTAATCTATCTATAAAAGAAAGATGGTCACGAAATAGATTTGCAGCAGAAAACAGGCAACGCGATCCAGAACGTGTATATGGAGAAATAGGTGATACTGACGTACGTGAAGCACTTAGGTATGCCACAGAATACAATATATGGATTCACAAACTTCGACCTTGGCCAGGTAATTTTGGTGACGTACCCTTAATGGGCACTACTGCATGGGAAGAATGGAAAGAAGGTAAAGGTGCACGTGGGCATCCAGGAAATTTTGATAGTGGTATACACGCTACAGAAGCATGGCAACGTAAAAGTTGGGAATAATTAAATGCCAAGATCACAAATATTATCGAAGACTGAACATGATGCTAGAAAATACTTAATGTTCCTTTATGGTATACCAGGTGTAGGTAAAACTACCTTTGCATCCTCTATACCGGGACACCATATTATTGAGAGTGAAGCAGGTACTGAAGGTGTGCAATGTTATTCTGATGCGGTTCAAGACTATTCAGAATTCAAAGTTTTTATTAATGAGATAATCACAGATAAGAAGCGTGGTTGGAAAACAGAAGCTGGTAAAGCTGTGCGTCCAATCGAGATGATAGTCATAGATACTTACGATGCATTAATGCGTTCAACATGTAGATGGCTAGTTGAAAATGAGAAATTTATTATAGGAGGTAAAGCAACTAAATTCTCAAATGCAGATGATGTACCATTTGGTAAGTGTTTCTCACGAGCAAGTGATCAACTTATCTTTATTATTAATCGCTTACGTCAATTAGGCTTTGGAGTACTACTACTTAGTCATATGAAAGATCGATTGCAAAAATGGCGGGGTCAAGATGTTACTTTTGTAGGTCCAGATGTCACACCGACCAGTGCAAAACGTATTATTGGTGAATGTGGCGCAGTTGGCTTCTTTACGGCACGAGAGGAGGTTAAGAAAGTCGAAGGAAGCTTAACACCAGAGTACGTAGTAGAAAATAAAAACGTCAGGTATATTGAATGGAATGGTACATTTACAAAACCAGCCAAGCATCGATTACCTAATTTTCCTGAGGTGACTATAGTCGAAAGGATAGGCGGATGGCAAACATATCTCCGCCAATTTGAGGAAGCATGGAAGATATCGGAGACAGAGATCTCAGCCCCGAAGACGATGATGACGGAGTAACAAACGAAGATCTCATGAACGCAGATAGTGCAGCCGAAATTATAGGCGCTGTAGATGCAGCTGAAACAACTAACGTATCAGATGCATATGAAGCTATTGAAGTACTGGTGAATGTGCATAAGCACTTAACACTAAGTATTGTAGATGCTCAACCCGGCCACTATATAGTCTTACTGGATTCTGAACCTGTATTAGTTGTCGCAGGTAAACAAAAACTCTTAACAGCTATACGAAAGATCTTAGAATATAAGGTCGAAGATTTTAATGCTGATCCACAAGATGTAGACTATGACGAAGACTAAGTTTAAGATTTACTAATACAGAGACGCTTTATTAACACTAGATGAAAGACTATACCATGACGGACACAGATATTCAACAAGAAATACTAGACGAAATCAATGACACACTGACTGATGAAGAACTGGCAAATGCTGGTGCACGTGAAAGTGGTTTTCCAAAAACACCTGTAGGCAAAGCTTCTTTTCAAGTAGAAAATGTTTACTTGAATAGATCACGCAATACTAATCGTAAGCAGATGGTAGCGCAATTGGTTATTCTATCTCACGATAGCGCTGAAGAAGTTATAGGTCAGAAATTCTTTAAGACTTGGGGCCTTGAAAGTACTGATAATTTTAACTGGTTAAATGGTGATCTGACCAACCTTAATATTCCGATAGTAACTTCTAAAGCTTGTATTCCGCGAGTAATGGCTGCACTACAAGGCGTTATGTTTGTTGGTGCACTCGTTGAGAATAAAGATCCGCAGTATCCACCTAACTTGTTCATTAATGAAGGTGCATTGATCGAAGAATCACCTACTCAAGGTGCTAACGATGCAAATGCTGACGGTACTATCTAAGGTCGAAACGAAAGCTATTAGTTAGTATTGTTTCTCGGGGAGCTGGTGGTTTTTCGATTCCTTCCATCAGCTCCCTTATTTTTATTCTCTTAACAATTTACTTATTGGAGACACATGTATCAGATAAATATAGAAGATACATTCGATGCAGCTCATTTTTTAGCTAATTATGATGGTCCATGTAATAACATGCATGGACATACTTGGAAGGTAAAAGTTGCATGGGAAGCTCACTCACTTGATGATCGAGATATGGTATGTGATTTTAAAATCTTAAAACTGGCATTAGGATTTTTAGTCGCCCAATTAGATCACAAGGTAATTAATGAGGAGTTAGGCGTAAAACAACCTACAGCAGAGTATATAGCTAAATGGTTTTATGACAACTTAAAAACTAAAACTTTTAAATCAACTAGACACGACGCATTAACGTTAGTAACTGTTACTATTATAGAAACACCAGGCAATGAAGTTACCTATTGGAGTTGTAATGGCAGCTAAACTTAAAGTCCAAGAAATATTTGATAGCGTACAAACAGAAGGTACGCATGCAGGTTTTCCCGCAAGATTCGTACGTATGTGGGGTTGTAATTTAAATTGCGATTTTTGCGATACTCCACAAGTCGAAACAGCTAAGAATACAGCTAAAAAAGAAAAAGAAACGCTCAAGTTCGTACAACCAGATTACGAAGAATATGAACCGCATGAACTTTGGCAACAGATTCTAAAAGATTGTAAATCTGGTCTTATCATCTTCACAGGTGGTGAACCTACCATACAAGATATCTTACCTGTTGTACAGAATCTACAACAACAGGGTAAGGCCATTGCTATAGAAACGAATGGTACTAATTACAAAATGCTTCAACAATTAAAGGCCGCCGGAGCATGGATCACATGGTCACCTAAATCACTTGATAGTTTGGTTGAAGCAATACCTGATATAAGTATAACTGAAACTAATAATATAAATCTTTGGCGCAATATATATTTCAATATGTTCTCATTGAATATTGCGAATGAGATTAAAGTTATCTGGAAAACATTAAGTAATGAAGCGCTTGATGCTATTATGGCTCATTGTATGAGTACAAATATTATCTTGTATATACAGCCTATGACTATAGCGACTGATATGACTAGTATGGTGCGTGATATGTCAGATACTGTAAAAGAGATACTGACTTTTGCCCAGAAGGACCCCCGTGTATTAATTCGCTTATCTATCCAGTGGCACAAATTATTAGGTTTAAGATAATGACTGATTTTGAGGACTGGTTAGATGCTAGTACGAATACTGAGCCAAAAAATTGTAGCCAAATAAATCAATATACTCCAGAAGAATATGATATTATAACTGAAAGGCGTAAAGTGAAAGACTCGACAATTAACAAATGGAACGCATCTATAGATCTCCCGGGTATGTTATTGGAACTTGGAGAAAATCTTGACCGCGAAGGATTGCAAGAAACACCAGATCGCATTAATAGAGCATGGCGTGAACAACTTAGTGGATACACTGAAGAAGCTGATAAGATTTTAAAGAAGTGTTTCGATGCGGAAGATGCTACAGGTCAATTACAACTTTGTCAACACATATCATTCACATCTACTTGTGAACATCATTTTATGCCCTTTTACGGATATATAGATATAGCATATGTGCCTAACAAATATGTGATCGGATTATCTAAGTTAACCCGACTAACTGATTGTTTTGCTAAACGATTACAGATACAAGAACGACTCGTATCGCAAATAGCTAAAGCACTATATAAAGGTATAAATGCAAAAGGAGTAATAGTCATAGCAACTGCTACTCATCTATGTTGTAAAGGTAGAGGTATTAAACGCTCAGATATGGACTTTAAATGTTCAGCTCAATGCGGTACAATTAATTGGTCGCAACTAGGTATTTTACTACAAAATAAGGAATCAAAATAATGCAACTCAGTTTGATTGTACCACCAACAGTAACAGATTGGCACAACTATACTAAACTTTTGCCGGGACATTTTTGTATTGCATCAGTTGCTATTAAACATGAAGGTTATAAAGCTTTCTTTAAAGCAGAAGCTAAACGAGGTGCTAAAGTAATACTCGATAATGGAGTATTCGAAGAAGATTTAATTGCTAATGAAGATTTAATTGAACTTGCATGGGAGATAGGTGCTCATACACTTATTATTCCCGATATACTTTGCGGTGATGCGTTTGAGAATAAAACTAAAGCAGAAAAGTTTATAGTGCGGGCTAAGGTGATGCATAGTTTGCAAGCTACTGAATCTCAATCATTACCTAAATTTATGTTTGTACCTCAATGCAAACTTAATGATGATGTCGGTTTTTGGCAGTCAATAGATTGGGCCATCAATAATCCCGATATAGCATGCATTGGTATATGTAGAGATGCGTGTCGTAATGCCCAAATGCAATGGACTAATACAGATGACCAGGAATTGAATCGTTTTTACTTTGCAGTTGAAGCAATACGTACAGGTTATGTAGTTAATGCTCAGAAGAAAGCTACAAAATGGCATTTCTTAGGTGTAGGTGATAATGTGCATATTATCGAAAACTATTGGTTCGTAGATAGTATGGATACTGCATCACTCTTCTGGCAAGGTTATCATGCTAATAGTATACAACATGGTAGATTACTAACACACCATAAGCGACCTACTAATTACTTTACTCGACCGTACATAGATTTAATAAGGCGTGGGCATACTGTTACTAAACAATCATGTTTCGATATTGTTGAAGGTAATTGTTTAGAAGCACAATACTATGCTAATAACGCAGACAAGTTACGCAGAAAATTACTTGGTGGTAGAATATGAAGCACTACACCTTTATTCCTGATCTAACACAAATATTGTGCACTATCATATTTGCTGATCAACTAGATGATCGTAGAGAATATTGTATCGAAGATTATATATTAACATATGAAATAGATCACATGAAGGCACGTATATTACAAGCTATGGTATTAGAGGCCATAGAAATAAAAGCGGATGTAGAAAAGGAAGTACTTAGTGAAACTAACGACCAATGAAAAACTTATCTTTTTAACTGTACCTTTTGCACTTATTTTGTTCATACAGCAAAGTATAATACCCTTAGGTAATTATAATATTACAAGCCCTATTGAAAGTGTAACTAATGCAGTGCCTATTGAAAATGTAACTACTCAACCAAAAGAAAACAAAATAATTACAGAAAGGTTATCTATGCTATTAGCAGATGAAACTATACCAACATTAAATGTAGATGCACTTGCTCCGCCTGTTACAACCTTAAGTTGTCAGGCTATCTTTTGGGCTATGCGACAAGTTGAGCAAGGCGGGAATAGAAATCCTTATGAAATCTCAGCTGCGTATTGGTATGATGCGTGCGAGTATGCTAAAATAGATTGGGACTATAACCTGCATAAAGGTAGTGAAACATTTAGTGAGTATATCATACTTGCTTATGCCCATCGCTATGAAGCAGAAGATTATCAAGATCTGATTCTGCTACATAATGGCGGTCCTACTCATAGGCATTCGAAGATGGCGCATGACTACTGGGTACGTGTAAATGCCTTAGCAGAAGAGTATATAGTTAAGCATACAAAGGTTAAATAACTAATGACACCTGTATTTGAAGATCTTTGTTACTATCCGACATTAGAAGAATTAGCGGAAGGTGATACGCCTATAGCAATAGATACAGAAACAGTTGGTGCATGCGATGCGTTGAATACAGTTTTCTATTACTCATGGTCAGGTCGGTATATGGGTAAAGGAAATGAAATAGTTTCAGGTGCTGCCTCGTGCTTAACGAAAGAGGGCATGAAGTTTTTGCAAAGGTTAACAGCTTGTCCAAGACCGAAGATTACTCATAATGGTCTCAAAGCTGATATGCCATGGCTTGCAAGGATTAATTGTCCTCTTTCGGGGTTCGTGCATGATACCTTATTGATGCATGCACTATTAGATGAACATCATAAGACACATAAACTTAAACATTTAAGTAGAGAGATACTTGAAAGGCCTAGAGATGATGAAGCTATATTGCACGTAGCACAGCGAATCCGGAAGAAGCAATACGTATGTTGGAACTTACATGTTCCACAAGCAATACAACATCCTTATGCAGTAGCTGATGCAGATGATACATTGGCACTTGCAGAAATATTTATTCCTGAACTCAAAGAACAAGGCTTATGGGACTTGTACCTTAATGAAATTAAAGTCAGGTTAACTTACAATAAGATGCATGAACGAGGCATCTTAATAGATATTGATGCAGTACATAATACTATAAATGGCCTTGATTTACCTATTGAAGAAGTAGCTGAAGAGATCTATAGGCTATTTGATGAACGCTTTAAGTTAAGTCCTTCTTCTCCGCAAAGTGGTATAGTTCTTAAAAAACACTTTCCTTTAACTAAACAAACAGATGGAGGTAAGAGTGGCCGTAAAAGATGGAAAACAGATAAAGACACATTAGAACCATTCCTTGGAGATGTACGTATCCAATTATTATCTGCGTGGAGGTTCATGACCCGAGCGCGATCAACTCTTAAAGGTTACTTAGACTTCGTTGGTAAGGATGGTCGTATACGTGCTAACATGCGTCAAGACCTTGCCACTGGCCGTAGTGCATGTAGTAAACCTAATTTAATGTCAATACCTAAGCAACGAGGTAAGATATCTGTTATTGAGGTAGGCGACGAAAGATTAGCTAAACTATGTTCTGATGCATTTAGAAGAGTCAGGAGTGCGTTTATTGCTTCTCCTGGTACTGTGTTAGTCTCAAAAGACTATTCGCAAGTAGAATATAGATGTGCAGCTGATAGGAGTGGAGTTAAACGTTTAATTAATAAACTATGTGCAGGTGCTGATTTTCATGAGATGACTTGCAGAATGGTTTTTGGAGAATACAGAGATGACTTAAGGAATGTCATCAAGCAAGTAAATTATGGGTTACTCTATGGTATGGGTGAACCACTATTGATTACCCGTATCTTACCTTATGTAGATAAGAATAGAGAAAAAGCAAAAGGAACACTTGCAGCTTACGAACGAGAATTGCCGGAGATGAGAGCATTTCAGAAAGCGGTAATTAAGGTTGCTAAAAAGTACGGTTACGTAACAGATGCATTTAATAGACGTTATCGAATTGATAGGCATAAAGAATATATTATTGTATCTTATCTCTGTCAAGGCATGGCAGCAAATACTAAGAAACATTCTTTAGTTAAAGTAGATGCACCTTATCATGAGTATATGTGTCCTAGAGCAGGTATACTTGATGGCAGTCGTAGTGGTGTTGAATTAGATATTCATGATGAATTAGTAATGGAAATGTATCCTGAAGATGCTGAGAAATTAATAGTTATAGAACATGCAATGATCGATTATCCTAATATCAAAGTACCATTGAAAGTGAGTACAGCAGTAGGTTTGAACCTACTAGAAATGAAAGACGTAACTAACGAAGAGGCAATAGAATATGTAAAGCGAGGCGGTAAATGATATGTCTAGACCAAGTGTACTTGTTTTATGTTCGGGTGGCCTTAAGAGCGCATTTCTTATAGCTTTAGCCAAAAAAGAATTTGACGATGTAGGTTTATTATTTCTTGATCACGGTCAAGATTCTGCAATAAGAGAAAGGCAGGCAGTGCATGACTTAGCTAAACATTATCAATTAGAGAATACAGTACATACATTAGTTATTCGCGATGTAGTACCTTCAGGTTGGCCAAGATTTAAACTTACTTTATTGTTATGGTACGCAATATTATATGCTAAAAAATATAGTTATCACAAAGTATATTTTGGTCCATCACTTGATGATAAACGTGAAGAAGCTACTTTACAATACCTTAATGAACTGCGTCGCTTATTAGAAACAATCCAACCAGATTATGCAGATAGGCGCGGTATAAAATATGATAAAATAGGTGTTGATGCACCACTCATAAAATTGACTGAGAGTAGAGTTATACTCTTAGGTAATAGTTACAGAGTACCGTGGGAGTTAACTTGGTGTTGCCTTAAAAATCAAATTCATCATTGCGGTATCTGTCCTAGGTGCATACGTCGACAACAAGCATTTGCTACTGCTAATTATCTTGATATGACTAAATACAAAATACCCTATCTCGAATTGCAGGCTAAAAAACGCGCACTAAAAAAAGGAAAGCAATAATGAAGTACCAAGTAACATTTAGTATAATGGCAACCGAACAAGATAAGTCCACTGCAGTACATAACGAACAGCTACCTAAACCAATGGGTGCTGGAGATATCGAAGAAGTATTAGAAAAACTTTTTGTAGCCGCTTGGCCTGAACTTGCATGCAATGAACGTATTATAGGAATTGAGATACAGGAGATAACAAAATGAATAAACGACTCTATGAAATGACAGAATTAACAGCTACAGCTGATCAAGTAGTCTCGTTGAAACATGCCCCAAACTATCTAAAGATTAATTTACCGTTACCGCATTTAGTAACAGCTATTGATCCATCAGTAAATACATTAGGCATAGCAATCTATAAGTTATGCTATATTCTTGATGCTGAAAAAATGCTGGCAGCTAAAGAAGCATATGAGAAGAATCGTGCACATACAGTAGTGGAAGCTTTCTATCATTTAGCTTTCTCAAAGACGGTAGAGGTAGAAACGCAAGCTAAACGTAAACGTGATATACCCCATATAATACGTATACGTCAAATGATAGATCAAGTATCTGCAGTAATAGAAGAGGAAACTCCATTTAGTCTGCCAGGCACAGTAGTCATAGAAGAACCAGAATCTTGGGGTGCATATAAATCAGTAGCATCTGATAAGGCTGGAGATATGAAACTGCTTGTTATGACCGTAGGAGCTTTAGGTCTCTGGGCTACTCAAGTAGCTGGTATCGAAGAAACAAAACTTATAAAAGTTAGTGAATGGAAAGGTCAACTACCAAAAAACGTAACAGCTAATAGAATGAAAGCTATTTATAATACTGAACACTTTGATACTTTAGATGAAGCAGATGCAATAGGTATCGGACATTACTACATTCACAAATATATTATTCCTAGTGCTATGGCTAAGAATTTTAAAATGCGAAAGAACCTATAATGAATCAAACAGCGAACGTAGAGCATCCAGAATGGTACAATCATGATACAATATCGCATATAGCGGTAGTTGAGGATTGGAACTTACCTTATGCCTTAGCCGAGATGCTAAAGTATATCTGTCGCTTCAGGTATAAGAGTAACACAATGGTAGGAGAACTAGAAGACTTACAAAAGGCGCAATGGTTTCTAAATCGCTACGTAGCGCATCATGCTGCTATCGTGGCCGCTAACGAAAATGATACCCAGCGGTTGTATATTGCCAACGTCAACGGCGAATTAACTCCTGGTGGCTTAGGAAACCCAGAAAATGCAGATACTGAAAAAGGCAATAAAAGCTCCAACGAAGATACCGACATGGGACGAAATACAGTGGCCGAAGTATTGCAGCAGCAAGAAGGACGGTATAAGGTGCCTACTACCGCCCAGCGGCCTCCCAACTGGGTATTCGGGGAAGATGATCCCGAACCCAAGATTGAGGAAACATTTTGAAGCAGCTATACAATATGCGACAACTGAAAATGCCATACTTGATGGTGAAATATGGTCACCTTCACTGACATTTCAAGAAATCATGAGTATATGCATGACACGGAAAAATGGGGGTAAGATCGTAGCTCCTTCTATTGGATTATATGTATTCGAGATATTAACAAGAGAAGAATGGGAATGCAATAATCCCTATAAAGTTAGCGAGTTTAGAAATCGGTATGTAGAACGTATTCGAACACTTGAACATGAAGATATTGATAATCTAATACCGCTAAAACAAACTCTTATAAGTAGTAAAGAAGAAGCAGAACAACACTTAGCAGCTGAGTTAGCTATAGGTGGTGAAGGTTGTATGTTACGTGATCCTCATTCACACTATAAGTGGGGTAGACATACACTTAAAGAAAATGCCCTATTAAAACTTAAGTTTATTGACTATTTAGATGCACAAGTAATAGGTTATGTGCAAGCTGAGCGGATGAATGAAGGTACTAATAGAGATTATGATGCATTTGGAGTAATTAAGTCAGTTAATAGTAAGTACGAGAAACATAAAATAGAAGCTCTAGGTGCCTTAATGGCCCGTGATGAGAAAGGTCGAGAATTCAAAATTGGTTCAGGATTTAATGAACGAGGTGGCAACAAATGTCGTTGGCGACTATGGCAACAAAAAGATCAGCTTATGGGTAGATGGTTTAGATTTAAGATGCAAAGTGTCGGGATTAAAGATAAACCTAGACAGCCTATTTTTATAGGTTGGCGTGATTCGAAAGACTAAAAGTATATGGAGCTTAAAAACTGTAACTTATGTAATGAAAGAAGACATGCTAAACAACCTGTAGCTGGTATAGGTGAACTTACTAGTGAAATAATACTTATAGGACGTAATCCAGGTAGAGTAGAAGATAAAGAAGGTAAACCATATCAAGGTACTTCAGGTAAGAAACTTAATTATGGCTTATTAAAAGCAGGTATTAAAAGAGATCAATGTTTTGTTACTAATGTGAGTAAGTGCTATACTCCATCAGGTATGGTACCTTCACGTAAATGTCAACATACTTGTTCAAGAGCTTGGTTAGCTAATGAGTTACTGGTATTAGAAACAACTGCTCCATGTTTAAAGTTAATAATAGCTTTCGGTAATGAAGCACTTCAGTGTTTTGAACCTGAAGCACGTATAGGTGAAATACATGGAGAGTTATTCAAAACTGATAGATGGTGGCATAATAAGACACAACGCAAAGAGTTAGGCAAGATATATATCTTTAGTACTTACCATCCTGCCGCTGCTAGTCGCAATAAAACCATTAACTTAAAGTTTATGGCTGACATGCTACAACTAGCTGTAGTAAAATTACAATAAGAGTAGTAAAGAATAGAGGTATTATTAATGGACTTGCAAGTAAAAGAGCATAAATATTTTGCATCAGTGTTTCATGAATTGTTTCATGGACAACGAAATACTTATGCGGTTCAAATAAAAGAAGGCCCATTACCAAAGGATATATCATATAGAAGAATAAAGAATAAAACCATCTTAGTTGATCTATACCAACAACACCTATTAGGTGAAGAGATTATAGGTATCTATCCATTACTAGTTAATGGCAAATGTTTATGTGCCTGCTTGGATGTAGATGAACCAGATTTAGCCTTAGCTATAGCTGCCAGTAATGCCTTACCTAAACCAAATCATCTAGAACGTAGTCGTAGCGGACATTATCACATATGGATGTTCTTTAGGAAAGAAGTAGCAGCGGAAAAAATTGAACAGGCATCTCAAGGTGCTATACGTTTAGTGCGTGAACAAACTGAAAAACATTGTAATTTATATCCCTTACCCACTACTGGATTAGGCTTACTAATTGCATTACCTTTTCATCATACAGCTGTGCTTGAGAACAATACCGTATTTATTAATGCAAAAGGTACTCCATACGCTAATCAGTATAACTATTTAAGAGAGATTAAAGATCATGGTCGTATAGATATCAAGTTACTAGATGGTTATGGTCCAGAAAGTGATATCTTTAAAGATAAGTTTCTAAGCTCTTTATATATTGGTAATAATGCTAAAGTAAAAGATAAGAGTGCAAGTGGTTATGATTTTGCCTTATGCTTAGCTTTAGCTTCTAGAGGTTGGAATAAAGATGACATCATTACATTATTACGTAGTCGTCCGTTAGTTAAATCAACTAAAGAAGAATATCTTTTACGTACAGTAGACGCAAGTTGGGATAAAGCAGGAAGGAATCTTGCAACTACTACTATCTATAAAGATGAACCGGCAATGTTTAATGAGGCTAAAGCGCCTGAACCGAAAGTAGTTGACTGGGATGAACTAGAAGAAATAGATGTCGCACAATATATATCTAAGTTAAGTGAATCGTTATTAATAAAAGATGTGCAACGCCGCCAAGTAGAAGTATTCTTTGCGTTCGTAGTTGCTAATCTCCGCACTCAAGGGAGCCCCGTATGGTTACTTATCGTTGGTCCGCCTGGTTGCGGAAAAACCATCTCGATGCAAACGTTGAGGCATTCTCCCTATACTTACGTTACCTCGAATCTTCGCCCGACTGCTTTGATATCAGGTTTTGGATTGAAGGGAAAGGAGGATGTGTCACTGATACCAAAATTGGATGGCAAGGTGTTGATGGTCAAAGATATGAGTTCATTACTCTCTCAGAATAAGGAAGTCTTAGCGGAGACGTTAGGACTATTGCGTGATGCATATGATGGATCGTGCGGCAGGACATTTGGTACTGGTGTTGACAGGAACTACAATAGTAGGTTTGGCTTTATTGGCGCAACTACACCTGATATCGATGTCAATTGGTCGCTTAATGTTCGCCTTGGTGAGCGGTTTTTGCGTTGGCGTGTACGTGCACCTCAATCGCAAGTAGCCGCAAAGATAAAGATAGCACTTACACAAATTAATAACGAAGTAGAAGATACACAAGCACAAGAAGATGCAGGCTTATCCTTCCTAAAGTATCTAGTTAATCCTGAACGAGAAATGCCTGCATTAAGAGATGAAACTCGTATAGCTGTCTTAGCTCGTCTAGGTGGTATTTTGCGTACTAGTGTTGCTCGGGGCTACCATAATGCTGAAGTATTAGTAATACCTGAATGGGAAGAAGGAACTAGATATGCTAAACAACTAGCTAAAGTAGCAGTAAGCTTAGCACATGTACGCGGTAAAACTTTTAATGGAGATGAAGAATTTGAAGACTTGAAGAAAATTGTACGTGATAGTCTAGATGGTAGAATATCTAAAATCTGTCAGTATCTATATTGGATAGAAAATGCAAAGAGTGCTATTATAGCTGCTTATATAGGCTTACCAGATTTTACTATTCGTGGTTGCTTAGAAGACTTAAACATATGTCGTATCGTTAGAAAGGAACGTGAAGCTGGTGCAGGTTATAATATCACATGGTCATTTATTCCTGTTATTCGCGGTATGATGACTGCATTAAAATTGTGGCCTAAACCACATAACTTTATAGAACCTACCAATCCCTTAGAATCATTAGCACAACTTACAGTACCTAAAGGAACCGCAGCAAAATGAATAATCCGTTTAATAATCAAGTTACAGCTAAATATCTCGCAAAGAGTACAGGCATTGTTATATTGCATAGTGGAGGCATAGACAGCACTGCCCTATTACTCTTACTGCGAGAAAGTGTTGTTGGTAAAACACTTATTAAGAGACTATACAGCTTACCTGTCACATGTCTCAGTATTGATTACGGTCAACGACACATGGATATGGAAATAACTATGGCACAACGATTATGCAAGGAACTTAATGTACATCATGAGTTTATTGATCTGGCTACTTTAGGAGCAACAATGTCGACAGATCATCCATTGTATTATGTACGAAGCGGCGGAATATCACCTGAAAACGCTACGCCAGAAGATACAGTAGTACCTTATCGTAATATGTTGTTACTAACGGTAGCTGCAATGTACGCTAAGAAGCAAGGCTACAACCAAATACTAATAGGTGCCAATCATAATGATCTCAAGGCATATCCAGATTGTAGACCTGAGTTCTTTAACTCAGCAGTTACTACACTACAGTATAGTATTAGCAATTGGCCCGTTAAAAATAATAAGGCCGCTACTATGATTAATGTACCATTCCACCACATGGATAAGGTAAAAATTTTAGAAGCAGTAAAAGAAGCAGGACAATTAGATCTGTTAAAGTACTCTTACACTTGTTATGCTGGACGTGCAAAAGCATGCGGTCTATGCCCTGCGTGCACTGAACGTGTTCAAGCTTTTAAAGCTATTGGTGAAGACGATCCTATGGAGTATGAGATAGATATCGACCACTTAGAATAATGCGTATGAGTATAAAAAAGTTTCCAGAACTACTTCTGATACTAGGTAAGGTAGCTGAATTAGATAATCTGGCAATAGGTTTCGAATTTGAATTGCTTAAAAAGGCATTAGAAACTAGAGAAAATATACCTAAGATAGTTATAGATGAATTAATTGGTCGCTTACAACCACAATTTATACTTGCTAAATCATTAATAGTTAATACACTACCTACAATTAGTGCAAAAATTAGAATTAAAAGACTTCAGAGAACAGCTAGGCTTGGGGCAGCTTATCATAGTGTACGAGCACTACAAAAAAATAGCTTACGTTCTCTAATAAAAAGTTTAGATTATCTTTACTTGCATGAACACCCCGAAAATTATCAAGGATACCGATTACCATGACACTTACATTTGATAACATACTAGCAGATATTGAACAAGATATAACAAAAATTGCGGCTGCTGTATGTCAAAACACCATTATAAATATTACAAACCAATTAGAGCAAAAAGACTTAACTATAAAAGGTTTTGGATTAGTATTAACTTACTGGGCTAATGTACTTGGTGTAGATATAGATCACTTAATTTCTAAAGCCTTAACTGCAGAGAATATAACCAATACAAGCGTAGCAACCTTAGCTAATATTCAAGCCTCTCTTGAAACAAAACCAGAACCAGAACCAGAACCAGATGATGATGACGATGACGACGACGACGATAACGATGACGATAACGCTGACAATGAAATGTATTCACCAAACCACGTAGTGAAGCCTATAGCACACGGCGCTAAGTCCAAGCCAGTACTTAAGCCTAAAACTAAATTAGCGGCCAATAGAAAAATTAAACCTAAAGCTAAACATAAAACTAAACATAAGGCTAAACCGCAGCTTGCCGAATCTCCTACAATAGGACTTAAAATAGTAGTTGATAAATTACAATATGCTAATGCAGGTAAAACAGCTTACTTTACCCAATGTTTCGAAGGTACTAGAGTCTTTCAAAGGAACTTTAAGGTACATGAACAAGCTACAGAGAATAGTGTAGCACTCTTTTATGAACTCATACCTGCTGAAGGTACTAATCTCTTATGGCAAGAAGCAATGCCTAAAATACAAAAGACTATGGAAGAGTTCTTAACAGATGGCCAATGCTATGATTTCTCTTTCGCCACACCCGTAATGCTAACAGAGTTTAACAAAGGAAAGAAATAATGAGTAAACTACGAAAAGAACTTACAGCTTTTAAACGCGAAATACTACAAGAGTTCATAGATAGACTTGAGGAAGGTCAACGTACAAAACTATTTTGTATTTGTGGAGGTACAAATGCGCTTGATCTACCAGAAAGTAGATTAGAAGATGCTATAGCTTTATGTGATCGCACTGTACATCACAACCAAAAGAAAGACGTTACTATGAATAGGGCAACTGAACGTGAATTGCCGAGATATCGCTCGCATAAGATAGTACAGGCATTAAAGATTAAGAAGCTTATGCGGCATATGGCAAATACGCATGCCACAAATGGACCTACTTCAGCAACTATCTATCCTGAAGAAGAAGGTTATGATCCCTTTGTAGTATCACAAGAATACATGCTGAAACATAAGCCACAGGTAGGTGGCTACTATGTAGTATATAAAGATGATTATAGATCTTTCTCACCAGCAAAAGTTTTTGAAGAAGGTTACACACTAATTGAATAAGAATACAGAAAGGAAATACCCATATGGCTAAACGTAAATTCAGAGACTCATATTGCATTACACAAGATACAGCTGCATATCACATTAGTAATAAAAGAGGTATGGCACACAGAGCTAAGACGCAATCAAATAAACGTGATAGACAACACTTAGATGCTAACTTACGTTGGAGAATACTTATAGATTTAGAGCAAGCTGAGCCCATAAACTTATTTAGGAATACATAGCACACGGCGGTTGGTCCTAGTTGGGCACGTCGAACTCTTTATATAAGGAGCTAGAATGAAGAAGAGAATCAAGGCACGTCAGACAGACGCTATAAGAGCCCAACGAGTATTGGATAATACGAATGTTAACTTAGATATACATAAGCGCTTAAGAATAGAGAAGTTAATAGTACGAATAATGCGACAAGAACGTTACCGTGGTAGGCAACAAGAGAAAGTAAAGAATAAGAAAAATGCGACGAATGAAGATAACGGTCACGGCGGAGGCAGAACGATGAAGAAACCTGAAGATATGACAGACGCTGAACTGACGCAGGTGCTGAGAGACGATGTTATGGGGTGGGCTGATATCTGGGTATATACGCAGAATGGCAAGGGCAAGCCTGTGAGTCTATTCGATCCTCTTACCGACGCTAACGACATGCTGACGGTGATAGATGCCTTGTGCAAAATGAACTTTGCGGTATATCGCTACTCGCAGCCTGGCCAAGATCACGAGTGTCGTTGTATGGGTAACGGTGTCGGCCTTGAGACACATGCCCCTACCGTCCAGCATGCAGTAGCAGTTGCAGCGGTGAAGGCTGTACAGGAGATGAAGAAATGACTAATATAATATTAGGTATCGCATTTTGGTTGTGTGGTAGCGTGAGTATGTATATACTTGTTAAAATATGCTATTTACGTACTTCTAAATCTATTGTATCTGATTGGACATGTGGTGATAGAATGCAGTGGATTGTAGTTGTCCTCTGTTGCAGTATCTTGATTATGCCAGCACTCTTACTAAATAACAGAGCGTTAGCTAATGCTAAGAAAGCGAGTTGGTAGTATGTCAAATAAAGAAGCTATATATACACGTAAAGGTTATTTAGTAGGTGAATTAGAACTTGCTGCAGTACCTATGTCAACTGGTAGTTGTGGATTCTCGATAGCTGTTGTGCGAAAAGAAATAGTAATAGGTTACGTAACTGATTGTCAACGCGGTGGTGAACCTGTATGGTGCCAGATGCTTATGGATTGTGATAATAGCAATGAGAATAGGTTAGGTGCCTTATTACCATTTCCTATTGCCCTACGCTTAGTAACTATGCAAAAGATACTAGAAGCATTTGAGGTATTTGAAACATATAGATATGATTTTGTATTAGAAGTGCAAAAAGATCTTTCGTGGAAATTTGTTGCACGAAAGCTAACTAAGGAAGAAGAGAAAGAGGCAGTTGGGAATTAAAAACACCCTCCAACGAATAATAACCGAAAAATACTTATTTTCATCATATTGAAAAGAGGTATTTTCATCATCCAAATGAGGCATCATCTTACTCTTACTCTATCTTTACTATTATATATTAACTTAAATATTTTATTTTTTATATATTATAATAATAGTAAGGTATCGGTATCTGATGTATTATTGGGTTATTATTCCCGTGACGTGGTTTTTACCCCCCCAAATAGCCCGGGCTCCTTCCGTCACCACGACGGGCAGTCACCGAGACGTGAAGCCTCGAGGTCGATCTAATAATTAACTCTTACCCGGAAAGGACTAACAAATGCAAGTAAAGCGTACACATTGGTGGTTGGTTGTAAATGAAGAGGGTTACGTGAAGGCAACAAGACTCTTACGTAGCAATGCTAGAATTGTATGTAAGACACTATGTACACCACATAAGGTAATTAAAGTAGTCGACGTTAACAAAAAGGACTAACAAATGAGATACCTAATAATAACAGAAGATGATCAACTTTATCTTACAGATACACTTACAGCTGATATGAAGATAGCTTGCGATGAAGGTATATGGCAAGTAATAGATATGAAGACTAAATTACAGTATTCTGAAAACAAATGGGTAGCAATATCTACCTTTAATATTAAAAACCATTAATACCACTACGGTAAGGAATAGACTAATGCAATACCCAACATTGGAACAAATAGAAGCTGCTGATAGGCTGCAGATATGTGAGTGGTATAGGTTTCTTGAGTCACCAGGTACAGCTTACATAGGATGTCCTGAGTTTAGTTCAATGCTTAATCATGAAGTAAATTTAATGAACCATATACTTGCACGTTTTAAAGCGTTAGGCGGTATGACGCCGTCTATAAGTAACGCAATAGGCTTAGAGAGCTAAGGAAAGAAAATAGTGCTCATACCACCAGAGAATGAAGAGTTGTTTGCTACGGCATGCTTTAACGGCCAACAGAAAGGTTTAGTGAAGCAAGCGATACTTGAAGCAGCGCAGATAGGTTATATGCAAGCTGTAACAGAGTTTGCTATATGGCGAGATGGTGAACGATATATAGGCGTAATGGAACAGAACATTAAAGATATATTTAAGGAAATAAGCGAATGCTAGAATTTGCATTAGACTATCCGATAGAACCTTAACAAATAATAGCATCCGGGTGCCCAGCTAGGATGTACCGGCGTGTGCTGACAGCTTAATGAATTATTAAGGAGTAAATAGTATGCAATACTTACTAACACAAGAAGAGTTTGAAGAATTAGCGAATAGAGCTGTAAACGCAAAGAAACAGTTAAAGGAGATATTTCTTGAATTGTGCCAACGACTTGCTGATAGTGAACTTTGTCACAAACCTTATAATTGGAAAGAAGGTGAACCATTAGTAGCTTATACATGTATTAAGACGCGAATGAAGAATGGCGATACGTTGGGTATTTATTGTGATAATTGTCAATTGAAGAAGATATGTCCTGAAATAAATAAAAGATGGAGTAAATGATAAGTTATGCAATATATTGAGATGAAACAGTTTAAGGTATGTAAACATTCAGTTAGGTATAATGCAATAGATGAGAATGCAGTGATACAATCTGTATATGTATTGAACTCGTTTAAGGTACCAATGCCAAACACTATAATAGTATCATTAGAAATATCTGATGGTATCATGCGTAAATAAAGGAAAATAGTTATGACAGAATTAGAACAGTTATGGCAGTTCGTAGATACAATGGCTGATGGCAATAAACTTATGTTAGCTCAACCACAAGAACACGCAATAGCTACAAGAGATGCAGCTAGGAAGCTAAGGTCGAAAGAGAAGGCGAAGGTTTGTCCGATATTAAATATCTGTTTTACTCCGGGCAAAATAACTATAGAAGATCAAGAGAAGTTAATAACACGTATAGAAGCTGTAAGTGATGTATTGTATGGTGCTATAAAGAATTTAGCAATTGGCGTACTATCTATGCGCATGGGTGATATAGATCAAGCAGCTCACTGTATAGGTTGTTGGGCATTTGAAGATAGTGGTAAAGATGCAGTTAATGTACATGAAACAATAGATAAAATTCTAACTGATTGGAATGCACTACCTAGAGTAGAAGAGGAAGAATAAAAATGCAATTTAAAGATATAGCTTATATAGATACACGAGATACGAAGTTATGGAAGTTCTTACTTGATTCATTCTTAGATGACTCTAACGGTAAGTTGCCTATATATGCAATACAAGATACGGCGTACTGCTTAGTTTATACGTGTAAGGTACCGTTTACACTTGAAGAAGCTAGGACGCAATTACGTGTTAATAATGCTGGTCATATACAGGTAGTATGGGACACGTGCCCATTTAAGCATGAGAAGAGTTCTTATTGGATATGCAATCATCCGCATAAGAAAGATAATGAATGTCAAGTTGTATGTGACGAGCAGGATAAATATTTAACTACATTACCTGAAAACTGTCCATTAACAGATGAATCAATACTCTTTTACAGTTAAGATAGAGGAACAAGATGGCACTATTAAAACATATAGAGTTTGCAGGTGATTCAGCAGTAATAGTCTTGCAGCAATTAAATGAGTGGCGTTTACAAAGTTTGCACCTTACTTATAACATGCAATGGGTTAGGTATGGCGATAAAGAGCGTTTAGGTTACTCATACATGTTAGTAGTAGATTATAGGGAAGATTAAGTTATAATCAAAGAGTTGCTATAGACCTATTTTCAGAATTTTATTGACCTTCTTGTCGAAGTATCATATAATATAATAATGAAGAAACCACCTGAAGTACAATTATTAGTACAAGTATCGTTCTTAACTTTATTACGGGCAATGGAACAAATGGTAAAAAGTAAATCGAAACATGCAGCTTTATATGAACGTTGTCGACATAAAGGTTATCGTCGACGGCTTGAATGTGTAGTTAATAAGTTAAAGGAGTTAGGTATAGATTAAATGCCAGGTATACAACAATCATATTATAAACTAGCTACGCATGCATATAGCCAGCATGATAAGGATGGTCGTAGGTTGTTATGTGCAGGGCGTGATGTAGCATTGTATACGGATGATTGGGTTAGGACTTATTATACGCATAGTAAGTATAGTCACTTAGAAGCCTTTCAAACTAGTTTCTTTATATTATTAGGAGAAAATATGGAAAGATGGCAACCAAAGCCTTCAGTATGTTTTACCAGGAAAGATCACGGCACCATAATGACAGTAGGTAATGAGATAATTCAATTTGATAGGGAAATGAAAGTTATACAGCGAACAACTGCAGTTACATTTTTTGCAGCACTTCAACGAACTCTAATGTTAGTAGGAGGTCTTACATAAATGGCTAATAATGATAATATAACTAATGTACAAGGTGATACTAATGTAGTACTTAAGGTACATAAGATACTTAAGTGTAGTAGATGTGGTCTACCTTTAGTATGGCAACATGATCGTTGGCGTTGTCGTGATAATTGTGAACACTCTACTACATATGAAAAAGCAGAGACTTCTATCTTTGCTCATGATACGTATAGACCATTTAGCATGTTAGCTAAAGATAAAGAGTTGCTTGCACCTGTACAAGATAGAGTGCATAAGATATTTGCTAAAGGTTTAAAGTATGCGATACTGAATAGTCCTTGGATAGTGCGTACGAGTTCCCCGCGTTCGCATTCCCTTAAGCATGGTATAGAGGTACTCTCTAAGCGTTCGAGAGCTGAACCGAGATTGCTCGAGAGCATGTGCGCAGGTGTAGATACCGAAGATCTTAATTATTGGATACGTATACTCTATTATGCAGGTGTATATGTTAAAGATATAGCATTAGATGTAGTAGAAAAAGAACCTCAACTGTTTGGAGTTAACTTAGATATTGGAAACACTTATGATGAACCCGACACCAAGTGAGCTTGATGCTGAAGATATTGTTGTACCCGAAACCATACGAAAGAAAGTACCTGCAGGGCATCGTTACTATTTACGACCTGAATTAAATGGAAATAGAAAAGTTAAAACCGTATCAGAGAAAAAACAGCGTACTATAATCTTGCAAAAGATGTTACTCCTTAAGCGTAATCCAGAGTTTAGAGATCTCACTATAGGTTCAGTTAAATGGTTTAAACTATTAGATGCTCAGAGTGTTGCAGGTAAAAAGCGCATGCTTGATTGGGCTAGTGGATCTTTGATCTATGTAGGTGAATTACGACCTATGGAGTTAAAGGTTCTTAGTGATATGCACAAACCTTTAATTGAATCAACTTATGAAGTAGCTAAGTTAACTTTTGCAGAGTTGAATTGTCTTATGTTTGATAGTATAGAACAAGGTATCTGTTGGATATATGTGCAGAAGTTGCCATTAGGTGTAGTAGAAGGTTTAAACGATACTCTTTCACATTTTAAGTGGCCATTACGTTTCAAGGCCGAATTAAAAGATACACAAGGTAGATGTTATCCTAAAGTAGGTTATTCTCAATAAGGAAGTATATATGAGTTATGATATTCCAGCATTGACTAAAACTCAAATACAGCATTTATGTGCGATATTTCAACAGGCCAATATAGATATTGCGCATGCAGTTGAAAATATGTCGCGCACAGTGTTTAGTGTGCAAATGAGGCACATAAATAACTGCCTTGATAAGATAACGTTGGCAAGAGACTTAATTAACTGTACATGTGATATAAATAAGGATAGCGCAGGTAAATGTGAACATAGCCGTTTAGGAGAAACATTATTCGAGACTTCAGTCTTAGAGTTTATTGGTATGGCTGTTATACTCCAACAAACTTATAAAGGTGCTCTTAGAATTGATCCTCTAATGGATGCAAGTGATTTTAGTGCCTATAACTAGTCATTAAGTAAAAGAATATAAGTTAAGGAGAGATAGGATCATTGAGATTCTATCTCTCCTTACTTGTATTTTCTATTTGGCTACTCTACATTAGAGTTTTATATTTTTATATTGACCTTTTGCCGTAGACACTATAAATTTAGAATAAGGAGATTTATTTGATGGATGCGGACGAACTAAATAAACTATTGCAACAAGTAGGTATCTATATAGCTCAAGGTCTAGATAATGAGATTATTATTAAGATCTTGGATGGTAGTAGAGATTTAGGGCTTAACTCGATGAATGAACACTTTCATCCTTTTAAACCTATACCTACTGAAGAAGCTGTACATCTCTTGCGGGGTATATATGATGGTTGGCGGGATGTTAACAAATCTTTAGAACTTCTTAGAGACGATTTAGTTAATTGGCATATTAGACAGCGAACACAATTGTTGCGTAAAGCTTTATGCGATGATGGTAAAGAAGGTCAACGTACGGCATTAACCATATTAGAGTCATTAGCACGTATACAATCGCTAACTGACGATTCAACTATTGATTTGAAGATTCCATGTAGAGTAGAGTTTGTTATACCCACTGAAAAAACTGCTAGTGCTAAAATTGAACAGACGGAAGAACAAAAGGATATATAATGTCTATACTTAATAAGTCTAGTGGTATTAATAGTATAAACACTAATGGTGATGATAGCGTAGAAATACTTGTAGCTCAAACACCTGTAGTCAATACTATGACCATTTTCAATACGGGTACGGTAGCGGGTTTCTATTCTATTGATGGTGGAGTTGTATGGCATTACTTACCAGCGGCAGCTGTTATTAGTCAAACTGATTTGCAAATATCAGTTGCGATATTAATAAAGCGTAAGGCAGGTGGTAGTAATGTTACAGGGGTATATATCTCTGCAGGCACATTGTAATATTAGGTTACTAGTTTAACATAAGCTAAAAGGTAGTAAAATGAATGTAACTAGTTTAAATAAGGCTATTGATCCTACGACATCTGCCAAGCAGGACGCGATCCTTGCCGCCCTGGGCGGTGGTGAGCATAAGCTACTCGCCGCCGATGTTAAGACCACGGAAGTAGCCACCTCCGAAAAGATCCAGTCGCTTGTTGGCGGGGATTTGCAAGTTGGCGTGAACAAGATCACTATCCGGCCCGAC
>Ga0207997_1000046_pt1 | contig 49816 bp, 50 predicted proteins | sample AntAceMetag02UKN_FD_184777 | JGI IMG/M metagenome (GOLD analysis project Ga0207997, IMG submission 184777) | Saline lake microbial communities from Ace Lake, Antarctica - Antarctic Ace Lake Metagenome 02UKN (SPAdes) (version 2) | ecosystem: Environmental > Aquatic > Non-marine Saline and... | reverse complement strand
GAGATAAGCTGTCTACGGCAATGGCGAAATCAATGACAAACGAATCCCCATTCCATACCGCAGCCGAGCGCAGGAACGCAGGCACGGCCAGGTACGGGACTGAGATAAAAAACTATGGCTCTCCAAGTACGAACGATGAAGTAAAAAAAATAATGTCGCAAGGGAAAAGCGAAAGTGATGCTATATTGGAAGTATCAAGAAAATATGGAATGTCAAGATCAATTGTAGAAAAGGCTTTTAAGCTAGGGATTGATCTTGCAATTAGTGTTTAATAAAGGAGCTACTATGGACGAATACATCGTAATATCCAATTTAAAGGATGCCGGATTTACCCCAGGCGCGCACAGCAACGCACTCGGCAAGAACTGGCCAAAAGAGTACGACTGCCGGTTCATTGAGCCGGGCCTGATCAATTACGATGACATGGGAGCTGGTACAGCACTGGTCCGCAAGGAAGCGCTCGACAATATGGCGCAATCGTTCAAGGGATGTCCTGTGCTTTTTAAGTTACACGATGATGTATCACCGGAAACTTTCAAAGAGCAGGCATGCGGGCTGGTCAACGAAGTTTACTACAACGCAAATAATGGCTGGTATCATGCAAAGTTTTTTATATGGGATGACGCAACCAAGGCTGGAATTCTAAGCGGGAAATACTCGGTATCCTGCGCATACATTCCAACTGATACTAACACCGATGGTGGAATTTACAATAACATAAACTACGACATGGAGGTAAAAAACGGAGAATATACTCACCTTGCGATTGTGGAGAACCCACGATATAACGGTGCTAAAATATTCATAAACTCAAAAACAGGAGGAAATGTCATGAAAGAAAAAGTGAGCAAGGCCCTGTCCGAACTAAAAAACGCGATAAATGAAATGTTCGGCAAGGATCCTCAGAAAGCAGCTGCGGGTAAAGAAGCCGATGTGGTGCAGCGGCTCGATTCACTCATCTCGTTATTGAATGATATCAAGAATGAAGATGCTGGTGAAACCGATGAGGAGAAGAAAAAGCGGCTTGAGCTTGAGGGGAAAGAAAAAAAGAATGCCGAGGACGAAAAGAAAAAAGAAGATGATGAAAAGAAAAAGGCAGAAGACGAGAAAAAGAACGCTGATGCCGACGCTGCCGATAAGCTGAAAAAGGAAAAAGAGAACGAAGATGCAGAAGAAAAAAAGAAGGATGAGGAAAAAAAGAATGCGCTGCTCGCCGATAAGGAAAAAGCGGACGCAGATCAAAAGCATTTTGATGAAATGAAGAACAAGGCAGCGTCCCGGCCAGGGCAGGTCACATCGCCTATGGTAACAAAAGAAGAACGGCGGGCGGCAGGCAAAAAAAAATACGGTTCTGAAACCATATAAGGAGGGAACACAATGACTGATACAATCAACGTAAACCAATTCTCAATGGCCCCGATCAAAGGCCAGCTTGCAAAAGACTTAAACGGCGGAGTAGTTGCTGGTGTTGTTACCGCTGCAGCTTTTCCTGGTGATCCTGTAAAGCTCGGGACCGGTGCGTACAATAAGCCGATCCCAACATTTACTCCCTGCAGCACGTCGGAAGAGCCATTCGGTGTGATCATTTATAATGCGCGGAAATCTACCATGGTAGAGAACGACGCATGCGAGGTCGCATTCTGTGGTGGACCAGTAGTGTGGATGGAATCGGCCGCGGCAATAACCGCTGGCGTACAGGTCGAGCTGGCAAACGCAGCGAACATAACTGTGCAGCTTTTCACCGCAGGAAAACAGTTAGGTGTAGCTCTTGATGGCGCGTCGGCTGCAGGCCAGCTGGTTCGGGTCATTATTACTAAGCCGACTTTTGATGTCTAAAAAATAACCTATAAGGGAAAGGAGCATATCAATGAGAAAACCAATACTTGATTTAAAAGGAAGAGAAATCCGAAACTCCGGCGGCTGGATGCCCGGTATGGCACTTCAAAATGCCAACGGCGATGTAGACCCCAGCGGGCTCGGGTTTGATTACGCAATCCGGACCACAACGTTCATCCGCGCGAACGTGATCAGCCAGAAGTTTTATACCGTACCACCCGCAGACTTTATGTCTGTCGAGGTAGGAAACGGCGCATGGATGGAAAAAATCACCCAGAACATTCAGTATAATGTTGCTGGTCAGTTTGAGACGGGCGTTATCAATGTAGGTAAAGGTAACACCGAGCTTGACCTGGTGGACGCTGGCATAACCACCCAGGACAGCACGATCCTGACGTGGGCAAAGGGTTACATGTGGAGCATCCCCGAGATACAGAAAGCGCTCGCATCGAACAACTGGGACGCTGTGGCCGCGAAAGTAGAAGCACTGAAAAAGAACTGGGACCTGGGTATCCAGGATATGGCATTCCTCGGCAGCCGTTCACTACAGGCTTCCGTACCGGGCTTGCTGACGAACACGAACGTAACCAAGGACACCACGAACATCACCGCGAATATCTCTGGATTAAGCGCGAATGATTTCCAGACACTGGTGGCAGCATTACTCGGCGCATACTTCACGAACAGTAACGGCACAGAGATGCCGAACACGTTCCTGATGCCGATGAATGATTACCTGGGCATGGCAGCAGCGGCCTCGGCAGCGTATCCGATGAATTCAAAGCTGGAGTATTTGCTCAAGGCATTCAAAGAGATCACAGGCAACGCAGGCTTTAAGATCAAAGGGCTTGCCTACTGCCAATCGACATTCAATGCCGGCCGCAGCACCGCACTGGGTGCAGATGGGTTACAGAGATACTGTCTCTATAACAACAACGCAGAAACCTGCCGGATGGATATCCCGGTAGATTTTGCGATCGCAGCACCGGGCACAGCAGACAACTTCTACTGGAAGGGTGTAGCATACGGCCAGTTCACCGGCTGCAGCATATACCGGCCAGCAGAGATTCTGTATTTCGACCATGCGGCATAAGTAGTAAAAAATTAACTGAAAAGGAGAAAGCATATGTTTAAAAACAAAAAATTCAGCTTGGTCATTGCCCTGCTTATTCTGGGCATCCTCGCAGTAGGGCTCCAGCCAGCGTTCGCTGGGGAAAGTCTCTGGTATTCAGAAACCGTATCGACGCATGCGGTTACTGACGCTGGAGCGATGACTCCGGATATCGACCTGGCCAGGGTGCAGATTCAAAGCGCGGGAATATGGCATGTGACGGCAGCAACCGAAACGTATCTTATGTATGAGCTCGCAGGGGATACCAACACAATAACGGCGGTAGGTAAGATATACTGCCCCGCGACGATCGGCTGGTATCCGTTCTTCGGGGAAGGTGTGTTTTTGACTGGCAATGTACTGACAGGCGCAGATATGGTCAATGTTCCTGAATTATATATCCGACACGGAAGCACGAGCCCGACCGCGACACACTGTCCCAACGACACGATGCAAATAATATATAAGCGATAGGGAGGGAACATGAAGATTTACAATAATGGAGCAGGTGCAGTAATAACGTCTAAGGGACGGCTTGATCCAAAGAAGTTCGAGGACGTTCCTGACGCGGAAGCGAAAAAATTACTGGGTATGTACGATGACATAAAAAATGCCCATGAAATGATCGGGGAAAAAGAACCAAAAAAAACAACCCGGTCAGCAGTCACCATGTCCCCGGAAGTAGCGAAAACAGAAAAAGAAAAAACAGCTGCCCCGGGAAAAAAGGAAGAGAAAAAGAAGTAATGCGCGTATAAGGAGCAGGCAATGACCGCACCTATAACATTAGCAGAGTTTAAATCATACTTCGTAAGGGATTTCGAGTACGGCACAATGCCGGATGCGAACAGCCCGTCAGTCACGGTCATGGATTCGGACATAACCAGGGCAATGACTGAATCGGAGTTATTATTTAACACGGCGATCTGGCCGGATGAAGCCAGCCAGAAACCGCCGTTTTATCTGTTAACGGCGCATTGTCTCGCTGTGAATATCCAAACAGCAGGCGGAACCAATCAGATAGGGCAGGGCGTGGCAGCGACAGGCACGTCACCTATACAATCAAAAAGCGTGGGCCCGGTATCAGTGAGCTATGCTCTGCCTCAATCTGTAATTGATAGCCCGGTTTTAAATCAGTTTATGAAAACCGGATACGGACAAAAATATTTGCAGCTGGTCATGCCTCGGATTGTAGGGAACGTGGCAACGGCCTACGGAGCAACGAATCCGTGAAGGCGAAGGTTATCCAAGATGTTGCGCTACTTAATAAATTCGTCAAGGCCGTCAATAAGAACTACAACGTAAAGATTGGGATCCTGGGCCAGAAGGACCACCGGAAGGCAGACGGCAACTCAAACGCGACCATAGGACTCAAGCACGAATTTGGTTCTTTCTCAGATCGTATTCCCAAGAGGTCCTGGTTAAGAATGCCGCTGATGGAAAAAGCGGGAACGATCCTCAAGAAGATCAGCAAGAACACGCTTGTGAACCTCGGTAAGGGCAATTACAGGCAGGTATTCGAGGATCTGGCAGTAGAGTGCCGGTTCCAAATCCAAGAGGCATTCGAGACGCAAGGCTTTGGCCACTGGCCAGACAATAAGCCAGCCACCATCAGAGCCAAAACGACTAAGACGGCCAAGAAAAAAGCGAAACGGGAACATAAAAAGGTAACAAGTATGGTTCTGGTAGACACAGCGCAGATGCGCCTATCAGTTACGCACAAAGTAAAGGAAATAAAGTAATGGGAAATTTTCCGAACATGCAGGATGCCTTCGCAGAGTGGCAAAATCCGCTCACATTTAAAGTAGTTACTAAGTCAATTGTCAGCTTCCAGTCAGTGGAGACCAGCAAGATAAGACCGTTCCAGGGGATCCTTTACCCGCAGAGCTCCCGGCAGCGATCGCATAAGCCGGAAGGACAACGGGCCTGGCGCTGGTCAAACCTGATCACCAGTTTTGCATTGAACGTTAACGATATTGTGATAGATAAGAATAATGTAAAATACCGAGTAGATCAAAAGAACGAATACTCACAGGCTGGTTTTTCAGAATACGAGATCACACAGGACTGGGTATAATGACAACAACTGATATATTACTTGTGCTGGCGGACATTATCCAGAACGAACTAAGCCTCGCTGATGGGGCGATTATGATATATAACCAAGATATAATTGCCCCGACAACACCGGGGCTGTATGTCGTAGTAGGGTACGTGAGCGGGAAGGCGATCGGGAACGTGGCAGAATTGACTGACGAGGATACTGGGATATCAGAAACCCAGTCAGTATCAATGCAAGAACTGATCCAAATAGATTTGATGAGCGTAGACTCAAATGCCCGGCAGCGCAAAGAAGAGGTTATCATGGCATTGAACAGCAACTATGCCCGGCAGAAAATGGAAACATATAAAATGCAGATAGCAAGGATACCCGGCCAGTTTACGGACATATCCGCGGTAGAAGGTCATGCAATGATGACCAGGTTTTCAATGACAATAACGGTGCTGGCGGTTTACACTAAAAACAAAGCGGTGGGCTACTACGATGATTTCAGCAGGGCACAACCGCCAACGATAGTAGCAAACAGATAGCAAACATTAAAGGAGGAATACGCTCATGACAGCTGTTAATTTGAATTTGAGTTTATCCAATGTAATCAACGTGACGGTACTAAGCACCCCGACCGGGCTGCCGCTGCTGAACATTAATACCATTGGACTGTTTACTCACGAAGAGCCGATTGTTGCATACGGTGATGAAGATTTTAAGGTTTACAAAATCCCCTCTGAGGTGGCAACTGACTTTGGATCCACATCAGAAACCTACCTGCAGGCAGTAGCAATATTCTCACAGAACCCAAACATACTGACAGCAGACGGATATCTGGTAGTCGTGCCGAGGACGGGCCCCGGAACAGAAAAGGTCGAGACCGCGATCCCCAGAGTATCAGAACAAGTGTTTTTCTTTGGTGTCGTCGTTACCGAAGCATTGATAGAAGCTGACCTGGTCAACCTTTCGGCATACATGCAGACAATCGATAAGGTGCTGTTTTACGCCTCGACAACTGCAGCCGACTACGCACCAAGCGGCGCGCTGGATGATATCAGAACCGCGCTGAAAACACATACCCGTACACTGTATTTTTCAACCAGCGCAGTCGCTGCACGATACATGGCCGCAGCATATGCCGGCCGCGCGCTGTCTACAGACTTTGCTGGAAGTAACACTTCTCAGACCATGCACCTAAAGACGCTGGCTACCATAAGCGCTGATTCGGTGCTGGATCAGACCGCACTGGCCGCATGCGAAGCCGCGGGCGTAGACATTTACCCGAACATCGCAGGACTGCCGGCTGTATTTAGTTCCGGAGAAAACAGTTTCTTTGATGAAATATACCAGCAGTTATGGTTTAAGATCGCGCTGCAGACCGCAGGGTTTAACTACCTGTACCAAACGAATACGAAGGTCCCACAGACTGAGCCAGGGATAACAGGGCTCAAAGGCGCATACCAGAAGATATGCCAGCAGGCAGTAAGCTGCGGATACCTGGCCCCGGGATCATGGACATCAGCAGAGACGTTTGGTAACCCAACGGATCTGCGCCGGAACATTACTGATGTCGGATATTACGTATACTCGCTGCCGGTAGCGGACCAGTCAACCGCAGACAGGGATGATCGGAAAGCACCGCTGATAAAGATAGCCGCAAAAGCGGCCGGAGCAGTACATTCAAGCAACGTGATCGTGACAGTTAATTCATAATATGAGGGAGGATTAAAATGGGAGCAACATCGTTAACAGGAGCAGATGTTATACAAATCGACTCACGAGTGCTGACTGACCTGGCCGACGGGGATGCCGTAACGCTTGGCTTCCCGAACGATCTGGCAAACTTGAAGGCATCAAAAAACGGCAACATGATATATGCCTTTAATGAGCAGGGCAAGGTCGTAGATGTTGCGCTGAGACTGCTGATCGGTTCGGCGGATGATAAATATATGCACAGCCGGCTACAGGAACAGATCAACGACTTTTCTAAGTTCATCCTACTGACCGGCCTGTTTGTAAAGCGGACCGGGGATGGCGCAGGAAACATCGCTGACGTAATCTATCAGTGCTCCGGCGGATTGATAAAGCGCCAGGTGGACGCAAAGAGCAACGTAGAAGGCGACACAGAGCAGAGCGTAGCAGTATACAACATTATGTTCGGCAATGCCGGGAAGGTAATCGCATAGAAATGGAGATAAACGAATGGAATTTAAACTTGAAAGTGGGGCGAAGCTAACTGTAACGGAGAGCTCGTTCGAGCATGCAATCGCATTAAATGACGCATTGATCAAGGCCGTCGGGACGCTTGAATTAAACGACGACATACTTAATACGGACATCGATCCAAAAGATCCAATCCAGACATTCCGCGGGACATCCGGTGTATTCTCATTATTTATTAATAAGGTAACTTCCGTAGCATCCTCGCCTGTGGTGCGTGCTTGCATCATGGCCTGTGGCGGGAAAGCGGTATATGAGAATGTACGGGTAACCCCGGCGCTGTTTGATGATCCGCGCGTAGGCAGCCAGGCCAGGAAAGATTACTATGCCATCTGCTCGAAGATCGTCGAGGTGAACTGCCTCCCTTTTTTGGCCGACCTTCTTTCTGTGTTAAAAATAAGCCGGCTGATAAATTCCGGTATCCCGAAACAGAAGTAAGAATCGGCCGCGAATGGATCATAGCCTTACGGCTGGCAAAAGCAGGATACGCTGGCGGGGACCCGGGGAAGGTGCTGCAGATGAACGCATCGACGGTTATGAAAATGTTAGAATACGATATTTTTATAAAAGATTACGAGGCAGCATTCATGGAACTGAATAAAGGGGACTAAGTGAAAACATACGGATATGTTTATTTAACTAAGAATCTCCTAAATAAAAAAATATATGTCGGTCAAAAAAGAGGGGCATTTAAAACAAGCTATTATGGGAGCGGCGACTCAATAAAAGTAGCTGTTAAAAAATACGGAAGGGAGAACTTTACCGTAACGCTTTTGTGTTATTGTGTTAGCAGAGAATTGATTGATACTACAGAGATATATTTTATCTCAAAGTATAGGCAATTATTAGGTAGAGAGAATGTCTATAACAAATCAATCGGCGGTAATACTGTTATGACAGGAAGGAATCAATCAGAAAAGACTAAGAAAAGATGGAAAGAAAATAAGAGAAATTGTGGAGATAAAAATGGGATGTACGGTGTCCACTTAAGCGGTGAATTAAATGCGATGTTCGGCAAAAAACATTTAGAAGCAACAAAAAAGAAAATAGGGGAAGCCCTATCTAAAATAAAAGGTTCTATGCACGGGAACTATGGGAAAGTAAGAAGTGAAGAAACAAGAGAAAAAATCAGTCAATCGAAAAAAGGGAATTCTCCAGCACCAATGGCAGGAAAGCACCATTCAGAAGAAACAAGATTAAAATTAAGCATAGTCGCGAAAAATAGAACTGACCTTGTAAGAAACGAAAAAGGTCGGTATAGCAGGAGTTTAAAATGCGCATAGGTGAGTTGTTTGTTTCTTTAGGCGTAAGGACTGAGGTACAAAAAATCAACCAGTTCGCATCTGCGATGCGGAGGGGCGTAATCGAATCAGCTGCCTTCGTAGCCGGCCTGTATGGAATCACAACAACATTAAAAGGAATGTTCCAGGGTACAATGGAGAGCGCCCGGTCATTCCGTGATTTCGATAGCGTGACGAACGATTCCGTAGACTCGTTACAGCGGTGGCAAATAGCGGCTGAAAAGTATGGTGTAGCAAGAGAAACAATGACCAGATCATTTCTGGGATTAAGAGAGGCTATGGAGAGTGTTCGGGAAGGCGGCCAAATCCCCGAAGGATTTATGCGACTCGGGGTAGACATGGGAGCTGATGTAGCAACCAATCTTAAAAATATACTTGATACATTGGCAAGCGAATACAGCGACCGACCGATGCGAGCAGCAATGTTGCTCGGGACAATGCGTATTGACCGATCGTTAATGAATATGCCTGATTCGCGCGGGAAGGAATTTCGTGATGCTTTTCCCAGCGGGAACGAATTGTCAATGTTGCAATCGCAACGAGAATCCGCTATTGCGCTTGACAAAGAAATGATTGCGCTAAGCCAATCATGGCGAAAGGTATCGCAGGATTTTATAACACTGATAATCCCTACTTTTTCAAAAGTATTACATCAAGCAGAGAGACTATTAAACGCAAAAATAATAGATGCATCGGGTAAAGCTGGAACTGTATTTGAGAGAGCGGGATATTATTCCTCGAGGATGGGCCCGTATCTAAGTACAACTCCGCTTGGTTTTGGCTTAAACTTATTGCAGAACGTCCCGAACCTATACAAACAATCTATATACTGGGGAAAAGATAAGGCGGGTCTAACTCCAGATGTGGCTGGATCCCGGATTGGCCCATTAACGATTAATATGTACGGGACCGGGGATTATGCGAAAGATGCCTTTATAGCGAAACAGGCACTGCAGCACGAAATGGCAGACCAGCAATAAGAGGTAACTATGTCCATATTTTCAACAGTAGGATCTGGAGCAGGGAAGGTGGTCGGGGCCGCTTCTTATATTCGATCCGGCGCTGACAGCCTGATCAATAAATACATTTTACATCCAAAGGGCGGCCGCGGGATAAACGGTTTTGTATTTGATGCGCAGCTTGAGGAGACAACACAATTCCAATCAGATATCACCGACCATTATGTAGAGGATAATTTTGCCGCGCATGACCATGTAGCAATACAACCGATCCGCCTAAAATTACAGGGGCTCGTCGGTGAGCTTGTTTACAACACAAACCCGTCCGGCGTACTTGGATTATTGAATACCGCGCAAACCTTACTGACAACTGTGCCGGCGTACCTCGGGAAGTATACTCCGAAAGGATTACAGGATATTCAGAAGGTTATATCAAAGGGGACCAGCGTCGTCAATAAAATAGACAATTACATGGCGCGGGCAAAAAACATAGTAGGATTATTCACCGGCGGCGCAACAGAAACCGCACAACAGAAAGCGTATGGAGAACTAAAAGAAATGTGGGCGAACCGCGAGATGTGTTCCGTCGAAACACCATACGAATATTTTGATGGCAATATGATCATTGAAAGCATAAGGTTCCAGCAGGGAGAGGATAGCAAATTTTACAGCAGCATCACGGTATCATTGAAAGAAATACGGGTCACTCAGGTTTCATTGAGCCCGGTTAATAAAATGACAACTTCCGCGCTGGCTTTACCGCAGCGGCAAGAGCCCACTGACGCGGGTAAAATTAAAGGGACACCGACAACATTCGGCAGCAAACTAAACCTCGGATATCGGTTAAGCGGAGGACTTCCTCAATGAGATTGATTGATTCTTTAACGGATAACGGAACACAAGTGCTTGCCATGGTAAGCGATGACGGCGTATCATTATCTTTAACGCTCCGGTTCATGCCGGCAATCCAAAGATGGGCAATGGACATAACCAGCGATAATATAAATGTATCGAATATAATTATAACCAACCATCCCAATTTGCTTTGGAGTTTTGCGGATCTCGACACGTTCGGGATAGCCTGTGTATCAAACGACGATGTCGAGCCATTCCAAGTAGACGATTTCTTGACTGCGCGCAGTGAATTGTATTTATTGAATGCAGCTGATCTTGCAAGCGCAACAGCGTTCGTACAAGGATATCCTGCACCATGAAATTAAATAGGACATACACAATAGAAATACAGACAAATCCTGTCCAGCTTGAAACACTAAGGAAGGCCGGGCTCGCGGGTGGATCTTACACCGGGCCGAATGTTCAAGAGGCTGCGCAGAAGTATACCATCACGATCACGGACCCGCTGACCATACAATTCACCGTCAACACTGCCATTAAGGCATCGGCGCACAGAGCAAGTATCATCATAACGAACCTCAATAAATCAGTAAGAGATCTTATCTATAAAGATAAACTTGATAAAGAAGGCGACAGACTATATAAGCCGATAACATTCTCGGCCGGATACGGAGCTAAACAAACGATTATCTTTCAAGGGAATATCGAGTATGCGTATTCCGAGCGGCCGGGGACAGAATGGAAAACAACCATCAGCGCGTATGACGGCAGTTTTGCTATGCAGTATGGCGAATCGCACAGAAGCTATGAACGCAGAACAAAAGTAGCGGACATATTAAACGATTTGATAGATGACTGCCCAACGCTAAGCTTGGGGTATATGTCGAGCACAACCGATACAATGGAGCATGCGGTATTCGCCGGGAAATCGTGGGAGTATATAGAGGACATCTGGAGCAGCAAATACGGCCCGGTATATGTTGACCGGGAAAAAGTTTTCCTGACCACAGAAGATGAGGTCATAAATGCCGGAGCCGTAGTCATCGATGCGTCATCTGGCCTGTTAGAGGTCCCCAAGAAATTCGGCACACGAATTGATATCAAAACATTATTCGAACCATCGCTGCGGATGGGCCAATTAGTAAGGCTCGAGAGCCAGGTCAAAGAATGCAACGGCGATTTTAAAATAGTAGGAATGAACCATATCGGGACAATCAGCGGAGCTGTGTCCGGCGAGCTCGTAACGTCGCTAATGTTATGGGATAGGTACGGCCAGCCATTCCGGCCGTTAATTAAATCATGATAAAAGGACCACTGACTGAGCCGGACCTCGGCGATTTTGTAACATACTTGAGAAAGAAATTCTCAAAGAAAATGAACTGCGTCCAGGTCGGGCAAATCAAATCATACAGCGCAGCGCTGGCAACCGCTTCGATACAGATTGTGGTTAAACGGAACGCAATCGATAGAATTGTATCATACCCATTATTAGTGAACTGCCCGGTATTTTTGCCTTATGGCGGGACAGGATCTCTTTATTTCCCAATAGCAGCAGGGGATTATTGCATTGTACTATTCTCTGATCGAAACATTGATACCTGGCATACCTACGGGAACGAAGCTGAACCGGCTACTGATCGGACACACGACCTGTCGGACGGGATCGCGCTGGTAGGCATTTACAGCCTGGTAGCCCCGCCAGCGGCCAGGGCGGCCAGCGAAACAGGCCTTGTGGACAACGCTGTGCGCGTTTCCTTGGCATCAAACAAGGCGAACATAGAGAATGCCACCAAAAGCCTGCTGGGGCTAATAGAAGGCCTTATTGACGTTTTAAAGACCATCTCCGTGGACTCCGGCACTCACGTAATCAACGCCGCATCCATAGCAGCGCTGGAAGCACAAAAAGCAGAATTTCAAGCACTTTTGTATAAGGATTAATTATGAGAATAAGAGCACTGGATTCAGGCGGCGATTGGACATTCGGAAAGGGCCTTAATAATTATGTGGTACAGGACCTGGCGATCGCGCAGAACATACGTAGCCGGCTACTGGGATGGGAAGGTGACTGTTTTTTCAACCTGCAGGACGGCCTGGACTGGCGGTATCTGCTGGATAAAGGGAAAGAAGAGGAACTGAAACTGGCCATCAAATCAAACATAATCCAGGCATACGGGGTCGTCAAGGTTATTGAAGTGACTGCTGTGCAGGACGCGGCCCGGCAAATGGACATAAGCTATTCGGTAGAGACTATATATGGCACGGCATTCCAGGCGACCATAACCCAGGAGAACATACTATGAGCGGCCAAAACCAGCTTGATACATTAGGGCTTCATGTAAGGACAGCAAACGATATAATCGACGAACTGACTGAGGCAATGAAAACAATCTACGGGACAGATATCAACGTAGATCCGACCAGCCCGGACGGCCAGCTGATCAATATTTATGCGCAGGCGGCCGCTGATATGCTGGAGAACCTGGTCGCAACGTATAACTCATTCAACCCGGAATCAGCCTACGGCGCGATCCTGGACCATCGGGCCGCGATCAATGGGCTGACCAGGCAGGGCGCGACATACACCTACGTCGGGGTACTGGTGACCGTTACGAAGGGAGTGAACCTTGTAGGGCTTGACGGGGATCCAACTGCATCGGCTTTCACCGTAGAGGATGACGCGGGCAACCAGTTCTACTTGAACGCTTCCTACACATTCAGCATCGCCGGGGCCGCAACGCTCAGTTTTAGATCAAAAGATATCGGCGCTGTATTGATCACGAATAACACGATTACGAACATTGTCACGGTCGTAGACGGCGCATCCACAGTGAACAATGCGGCCGGAGCTACGGTGCAGGGGATAGACGGCGAATCGGATGCTGACCTGCGGATCCGTAGGCTGAAAAGTTTCATGCTTGCCGGGACCGGCAGCTCAGATGCGATCCAGGCGGCCCTGCTGGCAGCAGACTCGGTGACAGATGCTCTGGTAGTAGTGAACGACACGGTCGGGACAGTGGACACCATCCTGGCGCATTCTATATGGGCAATCGTAGAGAACGGAGCCGAGGCGGACATCGGCCAGGTTATCTATGAGAAAAAGCCGATGGGCTGCGGGATGAAAGGGTCCAGCACATATAACGTATCCCGGCCAAACAGTTTATCATTTACGGCCTCGTTTGATCGGCCGCTTTATACGCCGCTTTATATACGATTTACACTGACGACAAAAGACGGCAGTACACCGGATACCGCATATGTAAAAACTGAGATGGCGACTGCGCTGGCTAACTTTTATAAGCTCGGACAGCAGGCTATCGCATCAGAGCTGGTCGGCATTATCCTGGCAATTGAAACGGAAGGTATTGTGACAAGCCTGGGCGTTTCTGACGACGGGATAACGTATAGCGAAACAGAACTAACGAGCACAAAGCAATATAAATTCACGGTCGCGTCGACGAATATAACGATCACATAGGAGCGTACACATGGCACGTTTAACCAGGGCACAGCTTAAATTATTCGGTGAGACCGGAGCAGCATCATACTTCGGGAAATTTGGTTCAAAAGCAGCTGGATCGCAGGTCAACACAAAGGACATCGCAACGATCCAGGATCTGGCCGCATGGAGCACAGGATTGCAGGATGCCTGTGTAACAGCATCTGACGGCAGTAAGGCCCCATTCCTTGAGGATATGAATTCATCATTATATGTTCATTCCTACCAGCAGAGATATACCCTGCAGGAAGGGATCCCCGAATGGCATACATCAATGACATATTACAAGGGGTCCGTAGTTAAGAGAATACAAAATGGAACAGCAAATATTTATTTTTATACATCGCTGATAGACAATAATGTAGGGAACGCATTTCCCACAGCTTTTGCAGTAAGCGATTCAAACTGGGCGCATTGCATAGGTTTTGAATCTGGTGATTTAAACGTAGAATTAGGTAAGGGTATCTATGTCGGTCCCTATGTTAAGCTGGTAGGAAACAGATCAGGCATTATTGATTATTGGACATGTTATATCAATGGCTATAATATGTTCGCATGCGCGAATGAAGCCGGTGCTGATAAATATTTTTCCATAGAGCCGGGGACACGGTTCAATTTATCAGGCGGTGGGTACTCAGCAGGGACATGGATGCAGGCGACAACGAGTGACTTTTACTTATATACCAACGCCGGGCTGGCCATGCAAATCAACTCATCCCATGCGATGACTATCGGCGGAGGATTGATCGTAGGTGGTGCGATATCCAGCAGCGGTGATATGGATATAGGCGCATGGACATCGACAGCCGGGGTATTCCGGACTGGCGACTGGCGAGCAGCAGCGACAGCCTGTCCATTCCCGAATATGGTTTATTCCTTAACATACGGTGGAGTTATGAAAATGTATGTAACACCTACCGGGAATATGTATATCGACGGATCATATTTGACATATTCTCCTAACATAAAAAAAGACATGAAAATACCCAGCCATAAAGATCCGACAGCAAGACAGTATCTCTCGTGGGCATTGGCTGATGCTACAAAACCAATAAAGCCAAAAACAAAGAAATTCGAAATTGGGAAAGAAGGAATAGAGAAAGAATATGGAAAAGATATATCTAAAATATCAATAGGGATAGCGTACTGGGCTAAAGAAGCCGAAGCGAGAATTTCAGCACTTGAAGCGAAACAAAAATAAACGAATGGAGGCGCGAGTATGGAAGAACAAAAGTCGGATCTGTTAAAAAGAGTCGAGGATGCCATTAAGAGGTTAGAGGAGGAAAATCGAAATCGGGAAAAGGATATCGTTTTGCATGGCCAGATGAAAGAACAGCTGATCGGGCAATTCATGGAGGCGCAGGGAGCGATTAAACATTTGAAAGAAGTTATCGAGGGAAATGATCAAAAACAAATTCCAGAAAAGGAGGACTTTATCAGATGAGAAAATTAATTGTAGTAGCATCTGCAGTTTTAATGGTAGGGATGCTGGCAGTGATGTGCTTTACGGCGAGCAACACAACGCCGGATGGGACCTGGCAGGATAGCACAGTAGAAACAGCCGTGCCAATCGATGTAACGGGGTGGGTCGCTGGGGTAACGTATTCCACGAACACAACCACGACTCCCTATATTCCGGCAGATGCATCTCTTACCGTAGTCGTAGGCGAAACCCTGTCAGTTCCTATTTATACCAGGCATTTTAATGGGATACTTATCAGGGCAAAATATGATAGGACAAGCGTGATCACGACAACCCCGGTAATAAGGGCATGGGGATATCGAAATTCAAGCTGGCAGGCGCTGCCGGATTCTTCTGGAAACTATGACATCACACTTGCAAGCGACGCGGTAAAAGATTGCGATGACGGAACGATATCAAAGTGGACATTGCATAAAAAGATCCCGCACCTGGGAAGTTACAAAGTTTTATTGACGCTATCAACGGCATTTAATGTGACATATTCAACAGGCGCATCAGTGGAAATGTCGAGATATTAAGGCTGAGGTTTATTTTTATGGTAAGAACGGATGTTACTAATTCTATGCTTTTCAAGAAGTTCTTTGTGTCTCGGCCCATTCCAAAAGGCACTGCTTCGTTTGCGCCTATCTTCCATAAACTGAGGATCTTTTTTATGAAGATGATAGCGACGAGTAGCATTTATTCTACGACAAATAACACATTTTCTCTCATGTTTGTTATTTGTCGCAGGAAGGGCATGGCCATTAATGCAATGCGTTTTCCGATAATTAATAGCTGGTGGACTATTCCCGCGAAGAACATTATGACCTTGAGAACTAAGCTTAAGATGGCTTGGATTACAACAAGAACGGTTATTACAAACTATATGGTCAATAATAGGGATTCCATTCCCAACACCTTTTGGGATTGGTTTAACAAAATGAGCATACATGAGGCGATGAACCATCTCGGTTTTTCCTCTAAAGTTAAATACACCGTATCCTCTGTTCTTAAGTTTTGCTGCTGTCCAATTCCAGCATTTCGTAGCTGGCTCGACAGTAATTTTAGAGAATATGCGTTGCAACTCATCTTTTGTAAGAATGGCTTCAAGATATTTATCCACGAATTAATTATACCAAATGGAGAATTAATATGCAAGGTGTAAGTTTTGTAATACCAGCAAGAAATGAAATATACCTTCAAAAAACAATTGAAGATATACTCAAAAATATAAGAGGCGATAGCGAAATCATAGCTGTCCTTGATGGATACTGGCCAGATCCGCCTATTAAAGATGATAAACGAGTTACGATTATCCATCATGTAGAATCTATCGGACAGCGTTACGCAATAAATGAGGCGGCGAAAATAGCAACAAAGAAATTTATTTGCAAGCTTGACGGACACAGTGCTATAGATGAAGGGTTCGATGTAAAAATGATGGCAGATTGCAAATATGATGAAACACATTTAGCTCGTATGTACAACTTGGACGTTACGACCTGGACCCCGAAGATCCATAAAGTGACGGATTATATGTGGATCCGTTCGCCTTATACGAAGGATAAACCGTTCCGGCATAACTACTGGGACGGCAAGTGTGCGCATGAATACCCGGCAGAATACAAAAAGCATAAAAAGATGGCATACCGGCGCGGTGAGATATGCGACGTTATGACCGGCCAGGGAGCCTGTTTTTTCATGCACCTGAACAGGTTCTGGGAGCTGGGCGGCTGCGATACCGGACATGGCAGCTGGGGCCAGCAGGGCGTCGAGGTAGCACTCAAGGCATGGTTAAGCGGCGGATCATTGAAGGTTAATAAAAAGACCTGGTTCGCACATTTTTTTAGAGGCGGTACCGGGCCAGGCTTTCCCTACCCGATCAAAGGCAGGGACCAGCAGAAGGCCCGGAACTACTCGGTGGATTTCTGGATGAACGGGCGCTGGCCGCTGCAGACCAGGCCGATGGAATGGCTTGTCAATAAATTCTCACCGTTACCAACATGGGATGAAAAACCGAATGGAGGCACAAAGAATGGCTAACAGGACTAAGCTGGATGCACGACTTGAGAAAAAGCAGAACTACGCGATAAGCCAATTAAAGAATCCACTGGTGAAAGTGAAGCGCGCTGTAATCCCTCGATTATGGCGGCCCGACTCTTCATGGCTGGCGAAGGGAGCAGATTTTGAGGTAGCGAAACTGAGGAAAGAGAGAATGGCCTACGCCAGGCAGGATAAGCTGGTAGGGATCCAATGGCTGTCAGAAGTATTCCCGGAAGCGGTCTGCAGGATCCTCGCGGGAGAACGGTTCACGATTGACTCATTTCAGAAGCTCGGCTATTATAAATACCTGGTCGCACAGCTGAACCCGATATGCTTTGAAGAGGGGTACGATTGGAAAAAAGCTATTCAGCACAACTGGGCAAAAAAGTTTTGTGATCTTATCAGCTTATGCCATTCAATACGGGATAATGGATTGACGGCTCCACTGGACATGTTCATGGAAGATGGGCATGCTGTGCTGATCCGCGGATACAGACGGCTTGAGATATTATTCCAGCTTGGGGTCGAAAGAGTGCCCGTTCGCGTATGGCGGGACGAATGGATGGCAAAGCATTTTATACCGACTTCAATATGGAACGTCCCCGGCGAAACCGTACACGGTCAAGCAGTTTCCCAGTTCCTGAAATACGGGCACAAGGCAAGCGACAAATACTGGGTTCACGGATATACCCATCGTTACGATGCGCACCTACAAGGAAGGTACCGGGAAAAGCTCCGGATCCTTGAGCTTGGAGTTAAAGAGGGAATGTCGATGGATTTATGGCGGCGGGCTTTCCCTCGTTCCGTAGTATTCGGTATTGACATAAAACCGGAGCGGGAATGGAAAAGACTTACTGCGCATGAACGCATCCATACGTTTAATTTAGATTATACGGATAAGGATCAGCTGGTAAAATTTGCAGAAGAAAATGGACCGTTTGATGTAATCATTGACGACGGCTTGCACAAGCCTGATCCGCAGCGAAATGCTTTTAAGATTTTATGGAAATACCTGAGTAGCAATGGTGTTTATGTAGTAGAGGATCTGCACCCGAACTATCGAGGATCACACAAAAAAAATTCAGCAATGCCAGTATTCAAGGAACGGATAGATGAGATATGGACGAACCACTTAACAAAGAGTGTGGCATTCTATCCGAACATTGTATTCATAGAGAAGGCATGACATGACGTTTATGATTTTTCATATGTTCAGACTGGTTTTTGAAAAGGCAGAGGTTTTCTATTCTATCGTCATCTTGTATTCTATTGGCATGATGGACAACTTCTTCAGGCATCAAGTATCGTTTTATGTGTCTTTCCATAACAAGCCGAGAACGACGGACATACCCGTCTTTATCTTTATGTGGATGAGAAGGGCTAGAAATAAATATCCTTCCATTTTGCTTAGAAATCCCACCTTTCCAGTGTGCAGCAATTTCCCCTTTGCGGCTTTTAGCAAGGCAGCTTTTAGAACAACATTTCGTTATATCTTTTTCAAATGGATAAACAAAATATTCTTTTTTACAATAAAAACAAACTTTTTTTATCTTTTCCTTTTTCCTACTATCCGCTCGACAGCCTGTAGAGCAAAACACGCCCCATCCTTTTCGGATAGCATACGGGAATACGAAAAATATTTTTCCGCATTGTTTGCAATCTTTTCTGATTTTGCTCATAAGAGCCTCCTAAAATTAAAAAGGGCTTTTTTCAGCATGGCTTGCAAGAAGTGTTTAAGCTTCTACATGCTTACTCAAAGCCCGAAAATTATAGGCATAAAAAAAGCACTTCCTGCAAGCATAGATATGTTACAATTTAATACGTTTTCTGTCAATAGGGGGATACTTTGGCTAGTGAAATAATTGGTGATGTCGGCCCCGCAAAAACATACGCAACAATTACTGCTTTTCTGGCTGCTCAGGCTATAATAGGGCAAAATCTAGTTTCAAGAGATGTGTTCTTAACAATAGAATGCTATGGCGAGATTGACGACAACCCGACAATAAATGGGTGGACTACAGATGCCACACGCTATATAAAAATTACCGTGCCTTCCGCCGAGAGGCATAATGGCACATGGAGTGCGACAAAGGCCAGGATTGTCCCGACAGCTGACGGCGACGTAATTACAATATCAGATGATTATGTAAGCGTAGAATGGTTACAGATATATCCGCTGGGGAGCGCGGTAGGTAGCATTGCAATCTATACAAACAATTCTAACACGACAATAGATCATTGTATAATTGACGGACATGGCAGTGCATACACGGTTGGGATTGAAGCTACATCCTGCCCGAATTCAAGAATATTTAGAAACATAATCTTTGATTGCCGACTTGAATGGGAAGGCGGGATATACCATGATGGCGGTGCTGTTACAATATCGCAGAATACGATATACGGCTGTTCCGGATCTAATGTTTTTGGAATCCGATCTAGGACAGATCTAGCCGTTACCGCGATAGGGAATGCGGTGTTTTCTTGTGGGACTGCATTCGGAAATGATGGGGACTGGGTGGCCGCGTCCGGGTTTAACTGCACAGATGCAGCCAGCGCGCCGGGTGCGAATAATCAGGTGACTAAGACAGACACTGACCAATTCATAAGCGTTACTGCTGGTTCTGAAGATTTCCATGTTAAAGACATAAGCGCTGACCTTTATGGGAATAGCTATAACGGACAGGGATCGCCATATAATATAGACATTGACGGAGATACCGCGACCAGGTGGGACATCGGTGCTGACGAAGGGGTATTCGGATCGGCTTCCACTTCGGGGAGCTCCAGCCCAAGCACATCGCCGAGCAGCAGCCCCAGCGTTTCCAGCAGCCCCAGTTCCTCGGCATCCGGAACGGCATCGGCCAGCGCATCGACATCGGCCAGCAGCAGCCCCAGTGGCAGCGCAAGCGCAAGCCCTTCCGGATCAGACCTGAATATAGGGTACGAAATAAAAGGTAGCAATTCCTGGTCTTTTGGCCTATTCCTGTACTGCAATAAAATTGTACTACCGGAAGATAGCACGCTCGAATCAATCACTGCATACATTAATAATAGCGGTGGCGGTTCTCGGAATTACATGGCCGCAATTTATGGCCATGATGCTATAAACGATCTTCCTCAGGCGCTGATAGTTTCATCCGGATCGCAGGCCGTGGCATCGGCATATGATGATTGGAAAACGACAGCCATAACGCCTCAATTTTTAACAGCAGGAACATACTGGATTGTAATATTTTCAGAAAGCTCTGACGTATTTTTTTATTATGATACAGGATTAAGTGCATCCTTGCGGACATCGCAAAACCAGGAAGCGACCTTTGCATTGCCAGATCCATACACTGATGCACCAGATGATCAGGACAACGGGAAACAATGGAGCATTTACGCGACGTATGCCGTATCCGTAAGCGCCAGCCCCAGCAGCACCCCATCAGCCAGCCCATCGGCCAGCAGCACCCCGTCAAGTTCGCCGTCAGCGAGCCCCAGCGCCAGCACAAGCCCCAGTTCCAGCCCCTCGCTATCAACCAGCAGCTCGCCATCTTTATCGACCAGCGCGAGCCCCAGCGCCAGCAGCAGCCCCAGCGCATCCGTAGCCCCGGTAGGATATTACATAGACCAGTCAGACAATATGACGCTTGAGCCATTTGTAGAATCCACGCAACCAGCAAAAGACGGGACGCTGGTCGACGGCACCTTTTTCGTTAATATCATAAGGATAACAGACTGCGTCGCTGACGGGATTGGCGATGATATGGCTATCCCGGTATACAGCAGGTTCACCCCAGCGAATAGTAATAAAACAAAGCTATTCCTGGAGAGGGCGGCAGGCGGGGAAGATGGATTAATATATAATGCTGAGAGCCCGCATGAACTAATCAGCGCCCTTCCAAGAGATACGGAGATCGATGGAGTATTTGGACATTTTGTTTCAATGGAAGGTGCTGAATTCAGATGGGATAAAACGGGAAGTTATCCGAACCGTATGTATTACGTAGGATATTTAACAGCCTACGACATGAGGTTTTTCCAGTACGAAACCGATACGGAAGTGGCAACTACACTCCACAACTTTGCGATAGATTTCCCTACGGGAAGCTATATCAATAATGATGTTGAAGGCGACTGCTCAGATGACTCGCGGTACTGGGCATGGATGGTATTCGGTCCATATACATATCGACCAGCGAGCAATTCATGGTTCTTCCCATGCATAGCAATTATAACATACGATAAAACTACCGACACAATTCTCGGAACGCTTGACCGTGCGAAATATGTGGCAATGGGTGGAACATGGACGAGCGCAGATTATCCATCGGCAATCCCAAGACCAAACATGGTGGATATCTCACCGAATGGCGACCGGGTAGTATTATTAAATGGCATGGCATATGTAGGAAATCGGGACGGAGATATTGACGGATATTTCGACGGGACGTTTGCCTTTGACCTCGATTTTACAAACCCGACGAAGGTGGCGGTAGACCAGGGTCACTCCGGCTGGGCCTGGGATTTAGAAGGTAACCAGTTATTCGTTTCACAGAACAACCGCAATGACTGGATCGAAGCAACCGATATCAACGGCGCCGGGATGTGGAGAGACCCGGCAGATGCAAACAGATGGCGCGGTGATTTGCAGATAGTATTTTATACAGAGATAAGCTCTTATTCAAATCCATCTAACTTCCACTTTGGCAGAATGCCAGCATCTCACCCCGGATGGTCATTATTGTACAGTACATCTGATTATCCTAATACAGATCCAGGCGATAACCAGATAATGATGTTGGAAATGGTGGACCGCGCAACACGGCCTGCCAGGATATGGCGGCTCGGACATACGCATAATAGATTTAACAGCTATTATGCAGAAGGATGGGCAGCGATTTCACAGGACGGGCAGACCGTCTACTGGTCAGCTAAATGGACACAGCCGACTGATTATGGGTATATTGAAACCTATAAAATAGATTTACCTGCCACCTGGGTCACTGATTTAAACGGGACAGGAAGCGGATCCGTCAGCGGGTCGCCGTCATTATCAGCAAGCTCGTCGCCCAGTCTCAGCGCATCCAGTTCGCCGAGTAGCAGCCCCAGTGCATCGCCTTCTGCCAGTAGTTCGCCATCAAGCACACCGAGCACGTCACCATCGGCGAGCCCAAGCGTAAGCGGATCACCCAGCACCAGCGCCAGCTCATCGCCCAGCGCCAGCACGTCGCCAAGCACGAGCGCATCACCCAGCGTATCGCCCAGCGCATCCCCTTCAGTCAGCAGCACACCCAGCGCGAGCCCTTCCACCAGTTCAACGCCGTCTGCATCCCCGTCTGCCAGCGGTAGCGTAAGCGGATCGCCGAGCCTCAGTAGTTCGCCCAGCGCCAGCTCGTCGCCAAGTTCGACGGCCAGCGCATCGCCCAGCGTTTCTGTCAGCTCGTCGCCAAGCGCCAGCGCATCTGCCAGCGCATCGATCCCGGCAGAAGAGGATAGCCTTATAACGCATTACACAAATTTACTTATTATTCAATACAGGGATGGCTTATGACTATAAAAGCGAGAGCGACCGTTTATGCCTTTGTTAAGGAAGTAATAGCTGATAGCATTATCCTCGACGTAAATGACGGATTTGATATAAATACGGCGGATGGCGCGCAGCTTGATATCATCGGGAAGTATGTCAATGCTGCCCGGAATGTTCTCGGGGTTACAATCGAATCAGATTATTTTGATATGAACACTTATTCAAACGTGGCCAGCACCGCACATGGGTTCGCATATTATACGGAAACTCCAACATCGTATATCTTAACATACGGGCAATACCTTGAGCGGACATACCGGATATCAGACTCACTACTCCGCAGCTACATAAAATTCAAAGCGCGATCGAACAGCATCGATCCCAGCTTAAAAGAATGCGACGACATCATGTTTGATTTTTTCGGAGATGATGTAGCAATAACCGACGCATCAAGTATGAGTGTAACATACACCCACAACAACTCTGCTGACCGGACACTGTTCCAGATCCTCGCGGTATCGAATAGCTTACCGCGGCCGGCAGGAGTAGGCGTAACAGTAGTATATACATAAGGAGAATATTATGAGCGCAACCAGACAAGATTTAGAATACTTTGCAGGGAATACCGTTTGCCTTTCCCTCACGTTTGCAGCGAACAGCGTCGTAACCGATGTCAGCGCATGGAAGGTCCAGCTAACAATCAAAGCGAACCCGGACAACCCGGACTCGGAATGTGATCACCAGGTAGATGCGAGCCTGACAGATGGCGCTTCCGGGATTGCTGTTTTTACCATACCGCATACCATTACCAGGGCACTGCTTGGCCATTATAGGTATGATGTAAAATACATAAATGCGGCTGGATCAACCGGGTCGGTTTTATATGGAAAGATGGTGTTTAGGAAATCTATAAACATAACACTGGGAGGATCCGCATCGGCATCGGTAAGCTCCAGCCCAAGCAGCAGCCCAAGTGTATCGTCGAGCCCAAGCGCCAGCAGTAGCCCTTCGTGATAGGAGTTTAATATGATTGTATGTATTAAGGTCGGAGTAAACGAAAAAGCAACTTTCGAAAAATACAATAAGTTGTCTAAGCATTTTGACATTATTGATGTTTTACCAAAGAATAAAACATCAATGGGTGTGCAGGGTGATAAGGAATATCTGGCAATTAATATTGATACCGACGGATGGAATGATAAGAAACTGAAGCAGATAAGATGGAAGCTGCGGGAAGAATATCGCGACACTGGTGGGGTGGTAAATGAGGACGGCGTATATCCATTAAAAGAAAAACGATTATGGAAATTGAATGATGATGATACGAAATTATCGACTGTCGGGATAGATGCTGCTAAGCATAATAAAATTAAGGAATGCAAAACCGAGAAAGAGAAAAAGCTTCCGTTTAATATGAAAGCCATCTCTAACACAGAAAACAAAATAAAATTTAATACGTTTGCTCAGTCAGTAGTGAATAAGCATACGGGTAAAACATTGGCAGAAGAACTGGAGCTATAGCATGGCAGAAGTCGTATCTACAATTAATAAAGCTGGCGAAGATTATGCATCTCTTACATTGTGGGAAGATGCTAAAGATGGCAATTTAGTAAGTGCAGAGCTACAACAGACTGCCGAATTGTACGTCGAAGATGGCGCGCTTGATGATAGAGTTGCGATTAACGGTTCAACTACATCTTCTGATTACTATATGAAAATAACCGTTCCTTCAGCGGATCGGCACGAAGGTGTATGGAGTGATTCAAAATCACGAATTGTTCCAACGTCTGACGGAGCAGTTATCGCCGTCAATGATAATTATGTGACTATTGAATGGTTGCAAATATATCCACGGGGATCGTCGGTTTCTTCTGCGGCTATTGAATTGCATTCGGCAAACGGGACGGTGAAGCATTGTATAATTGATGGACATAAAAGCACAAATACGGCAGGTATTTATATGCTTGCCGCTAACTGCGTAGCGTATCGAAATATTATCTATCATTGCGATGAAGATTGGGCGGCTGCGATTTATTGCGACATTAGTGATACGGGGCGAGTTGCCGCTTATAATACCATTTACGGTGGAACGAGTGCTGAATATTCTCATGGGATTAGAGAAAGGAGCGGATCAAATCCAGTTGATGTTGTTGGGAATGTTATCTTTAACTGTGGATATAATTTTAGTACGGATAGTTCGTGGGGTGGTGGGAGTGGATACAACTGTACGGAAGACGGGACGGCCCCTGGAAGCAATAATCAAGTATCAAAAACAGATACTGACCAATTTACAAGTTTAACGGACGGAAGTGAAAATTTTCATTTAAAATCTGGTGCTGATTGTATTAATAATGGTGGTGCAACAGGAGCATCGACATATAACATTGATATTGACGGAGATACGGTTACAGCTACCGCAGATATAGGTGCAGATGAATATGTTGCAGCTGGCACACCTGTAGCAGAGGAAGCAACACCAGTATTTATTTTTGGTGGTGATTAATATTTATAAATAATTATATGTTTAAATTTGGTTATAATTTTATTAATAGTATATAGAATGTATAGGAAAAATTTGTAAGAGTATTAATAAACAGTTTTTTTATAATGGAGGATGAAAATGACTTATAAAGGTCCAGGAGCATATGTAAAAGAAGTTGCATTGCCTCAACCTGTAGCTTTGTTAGGTTCTGCTAGAGTTGTGGGTATTGCAGGTAAAGGAAGCTCTAATTATCAAGTTGCTAATGTAGAGATTACTAAAGGCGTTGCAGCTGGAGTAGATTCTCTTGGGTTGGATACTGGGGATCTTGGTGTTGTTATAGGTGTAGGAAGTCTTCCTGGACTTTATGATTATGTTTTGGGTACTGATTATGTTGTTACTGGTGAAACTATTGATTGGTCTCCTGGTGGATCAGAACCTACAGTAGGAGTTATTTATTATGTTACTTATAAGAGAGATAAGAGTACTACTTATTATGCACCTACTTTGTATTACATTATTGATGATGTAAGATCTGCTTATGGATCTGAATTAGATAATGGCTTTATAAGTGAAATTACTCTTGCAGCTAAACTTGCTTTTCAGAATGGAGCTTCTCAAGTACTTTGTGTACAGCAAGTTAATAGTACTGTTACAGAACAGCAGAATGCAATTGATAAATTAGAAGCAGAAGATTTAGATATATTATCTGCTCCAGGAATGACATCTACTACAATGCAAGCTTATATTCTTTCTCATGTAAATAAGATGAGTTCTGAAACGATGAAGAAAGAAAGAATATTTTTAACTTCTGGATTAGCTTTGACAAGTTCTGTAGCTAATTTAAAAGTTAGAGCTGCTGCATTTAATAATGAACTTGTGACTGTAATGGCACCTGCAGTTTGTAAGATAACTTTAAAAGATAGTACATTGGAAACAGAAGCTTCTACAGAGGTATCAGGTCAATATTTAGGTGCTGCCCTTGCGGGGATTATGGCTAATCCTAACTATGATGAAGCTGAACCTCTTACAAGAAAAATATTAACTGGTATTGATAGTCTTCAGACTTCACCTTATAAAGAATCTGAAATGAATGATCTTGCTTCTAATGGAATAACTGTTGTTGGTAGTAAAGGTGGTGTACTTAGGATTCGACATGCAGTAACTACAAATACAGCTAATGTAAATAAAATTGAGTTACAAGTTGTTTCTATTAAGAATCAAGTTAAGAAAGATATTAGAACTTTACTTGATTCTTATATAGGTTCAAAATATGTTACAGCAAATACAAATGCTTTACTTGTTGCTGCAGTGAAGAGTTTTTGTGAACAAAAAATAGACGATAGTGTATTTGTAGAGAGTAGAAATATTAGAGTAGCACAAGATAGTGCGGATGGAAGAAAAGCAGTGATACATTTTGAATTTAAGCCTGTGTATACACTCACGTGGATAGATATAACTTTTGGGTTATATACTGTATAAAAAATAGGAGGCCATAAATCATGGCAGATACACCAAACAATCCGAAATTTTCTAACATTGAAAGAGTTACTAGAATTAGTATTCTTGTTGAAAATGCTAAAGGTACTTTTGTTGAGGTAGGTTCAATTCAGTCAATAAATCCTTCTGAGAGTAGAGAAGTAACTCCTCATTTTACTCTAGGTGGCGAGTCTGAATTACCTAAAGCAATGATTCCTAATCTTGTTAGGGATAAGAGGCTAGATGTTACTGCACTTGCTGTTTGGAGGAATGATCTTTTAAACGTTCTTGGAAACAATAGTTCTGATGATCCTTACTTTTCTTTGGTTGAGCAAGTTACATCTTTTCAGATTCAAATTGTTAGACAGAAAGCTGATAAATCTGAATCAGTTGCACTCACTTTTGAAGATTGTTGGATAACAAACCATTCTGCAACACAAGACATATCTAGGGGTGATGTTACAATTATTCAGAATGCTACAATTGTATTTAGAAAAGTAACTGGTGCTTATGGCACAACATAAATTAAATTATTAATTTAATTAATACAGGAGGTTATGTATGAGTATGAAGTTAGTAGATGCTTTATTAGGTACACCAGAAGAAAAAGAGTTCGAGTTAGGCAAGCACAAGATTATTCTAAGAACACTTAGTCAAGATGAAGTTAATCAAATCATTGAAGGATTACCTAGAGCAGATTTAACTATGCTTGAATTAGAAAAGATACCTACTTTAGCTAAGTCGATTGTTTCAATTGATGGTATTAATCCTACAGGATTTGATGAAATTAGGTCAAAGGTAGAAAAAGATAAAGCAACTAACATATCTAAAGCAATGGAAGAAATCTTAGGCCAAATGGATGCAACTACTATAAGTATTTTATTTAGTTGCTATATTGATTTGAGAGAAGCTACACAAAAGAAAAAAGAAGACTTAAAAAAAACTACGTTGAAAACATAGGAAGAGCTTTATATAAGATATGTAAGTTATTCAAGATAACTCCAAATCAATTGAATCAATTAACTCATATACAAATTGGTTGGGCCTTTCAAAACATTATAAAGGATGAATCTGAAGAAGTTGATAAGATTACACATATCATAGATATTTTGAAGCCTTGGCTTAATTTTAAACTAGCTCAAGCTGAAAAAGAAAACAAATCTAAAAAAGAATACTTTTCTGAAGGGTTTAAACAACAATTATTAAGTAAGGGTGCCTCTTTAGATGAAATAAAGGGAATGGAACAAACATTCGAAAAGAAGCCTGTTAATATTGACTCACTTGAGAGTGAAATAGAGAGAGAAATAAATGGCAGATGAAGCAAAGAATTTTAAGGTATTAGAAGAAGTTTTTAAGGACATGAATAGGCATTTCATGCTTTTAGCAGTTTCTTCTGGTGAAACAGCCAAGCAATTAAAGAAGCTTATTACTCAAGATAAAAGAAGAGCACAGATTATAGTTGATAATGTAAGAGTAGGAGAAGAAAGAATAAGAGAATTGAGAGGCGTAGAATACGCCACTCGAGAAGTTAATAAAGCTAGTCGTGCTTTAATAAGCACAATGAAGGAACAAAAGTCTACATCTGAAAAGGTAGATGCTGCAGCCAAAGCAATGGGCACTACAGCTAATGTAAGTGCAGAAGAGTTTAAAAGAGCTTTTAGTGAGTTTAGTAGAGGTAAAATAAATTTAAGAGATTTTGTAAAGAACTTAGGTGGTACTACTTCAGCTCTAGGAGGTTTGTGGAAAGTTATAGGTGGTGGCGTATCTTCTATAGCTTTAATGGCTGGAGCATTTAAATTACTTTTAGGTACAGTTAACCAACTTCAAGGCGGACGAAGATTTGAAGCAGGTATATTAGGAGAGGCTGGTGCCCCTCCTACAAAAGGACTTTTTAGTAGTGGCTATGATTCCTTAAAGATGTTAACAACTTTACAATCTTTTGGCATGGATTTAAAAGAAGCTGTTAATGCTGCAAAAAGTATTGGAGGGGGATTTACAACAGGGCTTACACCAACTAGTACAAAAGGTGAAGTTGCTTCTGTGATGTCTAGTTCTAGAGAAGCCGTGATCGCTAGTGTAGCAATACAGAAAAGATATAATATTTCTCTTGAAGAAGCTAATAAAATCTTTATGATGATGAGATTTAATTTAGGATTATCTAGTGAAAAGCTTGCAGGATCTTTTAAGAAATTATCTGAGAGTTTAGTGGTAGAGGGTAAAGGAACATTATCTGCTAAAGAATCAATGCAAATGTTTTCTCAACTTTCTCCTATGTTAGCAAAGTACAATGCTGATATAGGTGAAGCAGGTAGATTCATAAAACATTTTAGTACTTCTCTTAAAGCAGGTGTAATATCTATAGATACTTTTAGTGGTATACTTTCTGAACAAAGAGGAGCATCTACAGATAGTTTAATGCGTTTAATGATGTTGTCTAGAAGGTTTGGATTGTCTTCTAATATTTTACCTGATGCAGGTCTTCCACCTCTTGAACAAGTTGGTCAATTTAGAGCTAAAGCTGAAAAGTCTCCTTTTGAATTTCTTAGATTATCTATGCGTACATCGGAAGCAGCAGCAGGAGGTATGGTTACTTCTCCTGTAGGATTAAGAGAAATGATGAGAAAGAACCCTTTAGGTTTGCCAGGACTTTCTACTATTGGTAATATGCAGATGGAAGCAAAAGTAGGTGGTGAGAAGGTTAAGATATTTGATGAGATGATAAATCTTGTTAAAGCTGGTGATGAAAAAGGATTTAATAAGCTTATTAAGGATCTTGAAAAAGTTACTAAGGAAGAGTCAGATAAGGTAGTAAAACAAGCACAAAATATTGGTATCATGACAATGGATATAGGCAGTATGAGTGAAATACTTAAGAGAGTTTCTGCAGGTGGAGCAAGTTTTGCTGTCACTTCAGAATATGCTAGAAAGAATGTTAAGCCTATAGCAGACTTTGCTGCTGATTCTGAGCAATGGAAAAATTTAGGTAGTTATTTATTAGATAATCCAAGTGTTCTTGGTAAGGCTGCACTTAATTTTGTTAATCCTGCATCAGGATTGATTGAAAGTGGTGCTGGATTTGCTGGTGAACAAATTAATAAATTTATGGAACATACTACTGGCATTATTGAAAAATTAATAAGTTCTAATGGTGAAGTAACAAACCAACTAAAAATGTTTATGATGAGGTAAGATGATTATAACTAATCCTTTATTGTTTGTTCCTTTTCCAATGCCTTTCTTTAATGATCATGATGCTCCTGTGAAAGTAACTATTAGTTCTGCTAAGGTTATTCAAACAACAAGAACAGTAGGTGGATATAATTTCTCTCATTGGGGAGATCAACCTGAACGTATGGATGTATCTGGTGCTGTTTTATTATTACCTGGATTTGAAAGTTTAGGTTTACTTTCTTTATCAGTTTTGAAACAATTATATAGATTAGATAAAAAACATATTAGTAATATTTTAAATGCTAATAATAAAATTATTCCTGCTGCTACTGCAGCTGTTGCAGTAACTGCTGCAGTAGGACAAGAAACTATAAATAATACTAAAGCTTTTCAACTATACTCAAGTGAGAAAGCAGGTAAGATGTCACCTACAAGTTTAGTTAGTTCGGGTTTACAATCTTTAGCTTCTATAACAGGTAGTATCTTAAGAGGATTGAGTATTGCTGCAATGACGAAGAGAATAATTAGGAGTAGCCCTAAAGATCTTTCTGTAACTTATATTTATCACGATGGATATATTTATAGTGGGCATTTTACAAGATTTAGTTATACTCGTGATGCTAATGATGTTAGAAAAGCTAATTATAACTTTAATTTTGCGGTAGATTGGAGTACTGAAAGTTTGTTTGCAGATAAGTTGTTACAGTTGTCGAAAGGGAAGCAAATCACAGGATTAGGAGTAGCTACAACATGATTAAGACTGAACACTATTCTAGATCTTGTGTAGTTGTTGTTAAAAAACCTAAGACTAGAATTTTTGATAGTTATGTTACAGCAGTAACTTATATAATGGAATATGGTGAAATGCCTGATAAGGATACTTGGGATGGATTGAATAAAAAGTTTTTAGATGCTGAGCGATTAAGATTGCAATCTTTTATAAATAGGAAGAGTGGTAAATTATTAGATTTTGATAATGATGAAGATTATTTTTATTTAGTTGTAAATGGTACACAATTTAAGAAAGAAAAAGATACTAAGACAAATTTGAATTTAATAGACCAGACTTGGGAAAGAGCAGCAAATTTTAATGTTTCGCCTACTTATGCAAATGAAAGAGTTATTTCTATAACTGTTACACAATCTTCTCAAGGTGCATGGACAGCTAGCATTGCACTAGATAATACAGACGATGTTTTTTATATGAAGAATGTTGCTTCTTCTCCTGTTCCACCATTACGTTCACCTAATGTATATTTTCAAGAGGGTGATTGTATTATTGAGAGTAATGATGAAGTTGAGATATATTTACCTGATTGGGAAGATAATTTAAAATTAGTTTTTACTGGTTATGTTAGTACTGTAAATGTAGAAGATGATGGATTAACTAAAAGAATTAATTTAAGTTGTGAAGATGTAACTAAAGCATTATCAGTTACAAGAACGAATGCTTTTCCTTCTTTAGATCCAGTAGAATCAGAAGGAGATACTATAACTTTTTATCAATCAACTTGGGCAGGTAAGAAACCTGAAGAAGTTGTTAAAGGTATATTAGGTAGAACGTTTTGTGATATATTTAATGATTCTGCTTTATTTACAGAAGCTAAATCTTGTCTTAGTGAATTACATGATAAAAATGGAGCAACTAAAACTTCGGATTCTTTTAAGGCATTAAATACAGCTATAGATAGAAGAGTAGAAACTTATATTAAAGAGTTATATGATGAAAATGATAAAATTGTAGGTTGGTATGGAGTTAAAGCAAAAAAATCTGTTGATGGTAAGGTAGCTTCTGGTGATGTTGCTTTTATATTAATGGGTATTAATCAACCTGTATGGTCGATACAATTTGCTTCTGGTACTTATGATTATCTTATAAGTGATTGGAAATCGAATGCTCAAATATTAGACAATATAGCAAAAAGTACTTTCTTTGAGTTTTATGTTTTACCTTCTGGTATTCCTTATTTTGGTCCTACTAATTTAAAATTGCCTAAAATGTATGATGGTAATGATGAGGATCAAAATACTTTTAATAATTTTGTTCAAAACAATTTTCATTTTACTGCTGACAAAGATATTTATGTGCGTAAATATTCTCAGGTTATGGATGATAGAAATTTATTTACAGATTTAGTTATTACTGGTAGTTATTTATGGGGAGGTTATACACATGAATTTTTAAGAAAATTAGTTATAGCTCCTTATAAGTATAGAAGACAATTTGGTGTACGTATGATGGCTCAAGAATCTAAAGTAGGCCTTATCACACCTGAAAGTTTAGCTGCTTATGGAGAGCAGAGATTGTGGAGACAAAATTCTACTCTTCATACTGCATCTATGTTTTTAGAAGGTAATTCAAATTTACAACCAGGTACTTCTTGTTATGTTGATAGGTGGACTAGTGTTTATTATATAAATAGAGTAGTACATAATTTTGTAGCAGGTGCAGATTATTCTACTACTATAGATTTATCTTATAGGAGAAAACCTTTTTATGTGATTGAAGGAAATAATATTAATCAGTTAAAAGGATACTTAACTCACCTAGTAGAAATCCAATCTATGTCTTTAAGTCAGATGAATTTTATTTTAGCTAATGTAGAAGATTTAACTTGGGGAAAGGTAAAGATGTATGTTAATAATGATGTAGTTAATTATGTTGAAGGTTTGTTAGTTTGGGATGCAATTCCTTCTAATTTATATCCTTCTATAGTACAACAACAGGAATATTTGCAAAGTTATTTAAAGAATGAAACAGCTAAAATTAAAGAGAATTATAATAAAATTATTTTTTCAGGTACTAGAAATGAATCTGAGATAATTAAGGTTAAGGATGAAAGAGATACTGCACTCAATACTTTAAAAGAAAGATTAACTAAAGTATCTAAATCTATAAATGCTTCTAGTTTTGCTAATGATACGGTAATTAGAAATACTAAAGACACTACATATTTAAAATATCGTTCAGAACAAGGATGTAATAATGTTAAATAGTTGGTTTGCTGGTGGAGAAAAAGATTCTTCAAATAATCCTTTTCAATATATTAAGTTGGGTAGAATTGAAGAGGTGATAGATGAATCTAATGATAAGGTCAAGGATAAGCATCTTTATAATACTCTTATAGTTGAATGGTTAGATCGTGGTGGTATATCAGGAAGTGTAAAATCTAATTCATCTAGGATTCCTTTAACATATACACATATGTCAAGAGGTTGGGGATTACAATATAAACCTTCTATTGGTGATATAGTTATCTGTGGATCTAGACAAAGTGGTTCTCCTGTTCTTCTTGGTTTTGCACCTGTAGACTATTATAAAAAAGTTTTAGGTATGAATGATTTTGGTTATTATTTTCGTAATATCATAGAAGGAGAATATGCTTGGAAATCAAAGCAGGGTGCTGAATGGTATTTAGATCAGAAGGGTAGTATACATTTTATAATAAGAGACCAAACTCAAGTAGTACAAAAGAAAAATCCTATAACTGGTGTAGATGAAGATGTAGTGAGTCCCTTAACAGGAAAAATTGAAACTTCACCAGTAGATAATATTTTATATAAAGTAACTATTGGTACAGTTTGGAATGATGCATTTACAACTGAAATAAAATCTGCAAATGGTAATTCAATTCGTTTAAGATTATTTGATACGCAGAATAACAAAACTATTATAATAGATAGTGCAGGAAATATTGAAGTAGCTACAATAGGTAAGTTACAAGTTACTGCAGATGTAGCTGAGATGTGTGGTACTGCAACATTGGCTTTATTTAGTGAGATTCAATCATTGAGAAATACAGTGGATAATTTAGTAACAGCATTTAATTCACATATGCATGCTACTGCGGCTTTAGGTGTGCCAAGTGGACCAACACCTGTTCCATTAGTTATACCTGTAACTGCACCTGATGTACCAGAAGGAACTCAGAAGCTTAAGGGAGAGTAGAAATGTCTTCAAAAACTAAGGAAGCAATCGCTCAATCGTTAATAAACTATTTACAGACTTATAGACCTGATATTGATGTTTCTTCTGGTAATGTAGTTAAGGATGTAGTTATTGATCCAGTAGCTACAATCTTAGAATTAAGTTATGATGATTTAGAACTTATTAGAAAGAGTTATTCAATTAATTATGCAAGTGATATGGAAGATGATCAATTGAATGATTTAGCTGCTAATTGGAATCTTGCTAGAAAAGATGCTACTAAAGCTACAGGATCAGTAACTTTTTACAAATTAACTAAACCTACTACTTCTATTCGTATTGGTGCCGAAGATGGTAGTGGGGGAATAACAGTATCAACTCAAAGAAATTCAGATGGTTCTTATTATTCTTTTATAACAACAACTACAGTTTATTTGAATACGGCTACTCAATTAAATACTGAAACTAATAGATATGAAGCAAATGTAAGTATAGAAGCTTCTTTAGCTGGAATAGGTAGTAATGTAGCTATTAATGCTATAACTGTATTATCTGGTATAACAGGAGTAGATGGAGTAACTAATAAAAGTGTTTTAACTAGTGGTACTGATGAAGAAACTAATACATTATTGTCACAAAGAATTATAACTGCTTCTCAAGGAAGACTTTTGGGAACTGCACCAGGTTATGCAAGTTTTGTAGAGGCAATAACTGGAGTTGTTGATGCTGTAGTACTTACTTCTGGAGAAGATAATTGTATAAGAAATGCCTATGGTAATGAAGTAGATGTTATAATAATTGGACAGACTCTTGAGAATGATATTCAAGCTGAAGTCTTTTCTAATATTAATGGACTTACTGTTTTCTTTGATAATCTTCCTCTTAATGAAGTTATACAGATTGTTGGTACAACCAACACTTATATTGAGGATACACATTTCTCAGTTGTTAAAGATACTTATAGTGAATATAGGAGATCTAATCAGGCATTAGATAAGATTGTTTGGATATCTGGTGCGCCTTCAGTAGGAGAACCTTATAATATATCATATTCATATAATAGTTTGATTGGTGAGATACAAGATGATTTAGATACAGATACTAATAAACTTATTGCTTCTAATATTTTAGTGCGTGAAGGGGAAAAGACTTATGTTGATATATCGTTTAGTGTTACTCTTTATTCGGGAATAGATTCTACTTCTGCAGAGAATCAAATAAAAAGTACTTTAATGTCTTATATTAATACACTTTATTTAGGAAAAAGATTAGAACAATCGGACCTTGTATATTATTTAAGACAGCAACATTCATTTATAGATAATATAATATTACCTTTTACTAAATTATGTAGAAGGTCTGTAGGGACAGGAGTAGCAGATCTTTCTTTTAGTAAACTTGAATATGCTTGGACTGATGCTGATAGTTTTGTTATTACTGTTACATAGAGGTTATTGTGAAGGATTTTGATTTCTTTTCTGCATGTGATCATAAAGTTGTTGAGATATTCGATATTCAGGGATCATCTCCTAACTTTTATGTTGATTTGTTATATGAATCTAATCAGAATATAGAGCATACTAGAATTTTAGAAGTAACTGAAGTAGATGGTATGTGTTTTTATGCTATGGCTGATGTAGGAATTACTAATTTTTACTTTAGTACTAATCGTAAAATAATATTTGGTTCTAATTCTATAGATGTTGGTACAAAGTTTCCTGATCCTGATATTAATTATGTACCACAGAAAAAGTATTTTGGTTTTTATACTTCTCTAAGAAGTAATTGTCCTAAATGTCATGATACAGGTAAACTTTTAGATGTACAATATGAGGGTGCAGGTAGGATTAAAGTAGTTGAAGGTACAGCTAAGATTAAGCAACAATTGGTTAAAGCTTTACTGACTTTACAAGGAACTAATTTATTTGATGCTGAATATGGTGCAGGATTAAGTAATTCTATTGGAGAAAAAATAGATACTTATTTAGCTGCACGAATACAATTTTCTGTTTTGAATGCTATAAATAGGTTGATGGAATTACATATAGAAAATAGTGTACCTGATAATGAAAGAATTGTGAGTGTATCTGATATAGATGTTGTTGCTGATAATTATGATCCAAGAAATTTAGAGATTAAAGTTATAATATTAAATGGCGAATATGAGGAGATAAGCAGTAGCGTTTTTATTAAAATATGACACAGGCATCTGTTATAGTACCATCAGACTTAATGACTTATAAACCTACAAGAGATACTTATGCAATATCTTGGAGGATTAATCCTGCTGTTGGGGAATCTATAGGTAATTTTGATTGTGAAGTGCAAATGGATATAGTAGATACTTTTAATTCTTCTAATCTTAGACATTTAGTTAAAACGAGTAATAATATTTTAAATTATCAAAATGGTTATTTCTTTAAAGCTTTTGTTTTTAAAGCTATGGAAGTTTTTGAGGATGTATCATTTTATTATAGAGTGAGAGTGAACTCTCTTGACTATTTAAGTGATTGGAGTGATTCTTTATTATTTAACCTTTCTAAAGTTACTTGGTATAATGACATGCAAATGTTATATGGTTTGATGCCTGATGATAGTATATATGCTAAAGAAGGAATTACACAAACTTTAAAAATTGTAGAGTTGTGGGCGAGAGAAATTCAAGATTTTAAAAGAGAAACTGATTGTGTAAGTGAAGGAATCAATTTTTATAAATTACAAGATTCTAGTTTGTATGATACTTTAGGTAAACTTATGGAGTATGAAAGAAATATTGCTAGACCTGTAATAGAATATAGGAGAGAACTTCTTGAATTATGGAATGCTTATTTGTATGGAGGCACTGAAGGAGCTTTAAAGCGATTTATTAAAGCTATCTTAGGTTTAGATCCTTCTCTCGATTATATTAGGAATAGGTATGGTTGGATAATTAGAAGTACACAAGATCTAGATGTACCGTATGGAAGTAGTTATGTACAACCTGAAAATCCTTTTACAGATGCTTCTTTATATTATAGATTGAGAGATATAGCTGCATTAGCTTCTTCATTAGAAGGATATTGGAAAATGTATGATGATACAAATAGTACTCAGGTAGTTGATAGTGGTACTAATTCTTATCATGGTACGTTGATGGGGGGTAAAAATACAGAGGATATTAGTGAAGCAGGTGTTATAGATAAATGTCTTCATTTAGATGGAGCTGCAGATTATGTTGATTGTGGAAATGTACTTAATCCAGGTTTAGGTAATTTTTCTATGAATGCTTGGATTAAAATGGATGATAATACTATTTTCCCTATCATTATTAAAAATTCTAGTTATTCTCATTATCTAGGATTATCTGTAGTTAGTGGAAAGGTTTATGTTAATTTAGGATATTCTGGATGGCCTACATCTCATTTTTGTGCTGTAACAGGTACTACTGTTTTGAATAATGATCAATGGTATATGATTACTGCAGTAATTGATAGAACAAATACATATGTAGATTTATATGTTAATGGAGTAAAAGAGACTTTAAGTTCAACTAGTTATGCTTTAGCAGATCTTGAAAGTGTATCTAATTCTGGTCGTCTTTTAATAGGTAAATCTGCTGGTTATATTAATTATTTTGCTGATGGCTCTATTAGTGACATTATGTTTTTTATGAATGCATTACCAAGTAGTGATATATCGACATTATATAATGAAGGAGATGGATTAAGTTCTGATGCACTTACATTAACTCCTACACCCCAACCCAATTCTAAATGGAGTAAGGCTTTAGGTTTAAATTTGACTGTTTACAATGCTTTTAATTTGACAACTAGACATGCTTTAATTGAATCGTTTGTAAGTAAAATAAAACCTGCAAATGTGACTGTATATATATCGTATGTAGCACCAGAAACTTCTTTAGTTGCTTGGGGAACTGATTACTGGGGTGGGGGATTATATTGGGGTCAAACTTCTACAATTTGGAAACCTTATATACCTGTGAATTAAGCAAAAGGAGAGATTATGTCTAGATCAATTGATAGTGGAGATAGGGTAACAAATAAGTATACTCCTGTAGATCCTGGAGATAGGACTTTGCTTAATGCTATTCATGTAATGAGTATCTTTGACAAAATTGTAGATGGTGGGTATAGGATTAAAGTTATTGGTGGCACTACTTCAGAGAGAGATGTTGTTTCAGCTGAAGTAAGAGATATGTGGTTTAATACAGATTATACATCTTTTGAAATCTATACTTCTTCTGGTTGGTTAATTATTTCAGGTGTGTGGACAATAACTACAAGACCAGGTACATCAAATATAGCAGCTGGCTCAAGGGGATTTAATACGACATTAAGTCAAAATGAACTTTGGGACGGATCAGAGTGGAGGATAGCATAATGAGAAAGATATTATTAGGTTTAGGATTGTTAGCTTGTACGACTATGGCATCAGCCTCACCTTGGTGGAAAGTTACATATTCAACAACTGTTCATAAAGCATATGCAGAGCTTAGTGGAAACTTTACTATGTACAAGGATACTACAACAGGTACAGCTTTCTTTGAAGTTATTGACTCTAGTATAATGGTAACTGGTATAATGGGTCCAAAAGATACGGATAATTCTACAATAGCTGGAGGATTTAGTTATTCTTCTGATGATGGATTAATGCTATCTGTTGATTCTACATCTAGTGGAGCAAATAGGAATATAATTATTACTGATGTAGCTAATAAGAATAAAGATCATGATCATAGTGCTCTGAGTAATGATCCTATTATATTTGTACATAGTGTTCAAGATCCAGATGTAGATAATACTCAGTGGTTGAGCTTATCTCATAACGGATCTAACGCACGAATCAATAGTGGTAAAGGTGGTGTTTTATTTGAATCACATATTTCAGCACAGGGTGAGGGTCTTTTACTTGGTGATACTGTGGGACATGATTTGGTAGTAGCACCTACGTATAAAGCAATGATCTTAACATCTTTCCCTAACTATAGTAAGAACCATGATCATTCCGGTGAAGTAGATCCTACCTTTTACATTCAGTCATCACAAGATCCAGATGTAGATAATACTCAATGGTTTAGTATGTCGTATAGTTCTGCTAATGATCAAGTAGAGTTTGAAACAGGTGGAAATGATTTTGTATTCGGTGGAGATGTATATACAGATCAAGGATTCTTAGTAAGTACAGATAGTACTACTTTAGTTGCAGGGGATTTATTGAGATGGAATGGTACAGATTTTGTACGTATAGCAAGTGGTACTGTTTCTAATACCTATCTTAGAAATGACTTTTTGTGGTCACCTGCAGGAGCTGGTGCAGCTTCAACTCTCCAGATTCAAGTAGATGGAGTAGAGGTTTCTAGTCCGACAGCTTCTGTTGATTTTACTAATTTCTTTTTAGTAGATGAAAATCCTGGTGCAGAAGCAAATGTAAATATATCTACAGCAGCTCTTGTAGTATATGTAGCTGGTCTTGTTGAAGATCAATCTTTTACAGGACAGAATACATTCACTGGTGGGGTTACATTAGATGATAGTATTGAAATAGATTGGAATGATAATTCTTATATCTTAGGAGATACTACAAATTATGCTCTAGTATTGGTATCAACAAACAATAAAGTACTTGTTACTTCGTACGCTAATAAAGATGCAAATCATGAATGGTCTTCTGAAACTGATCCTGCTATAAGGATTTATTCTCATCAGGATGTTATAGTAGATAGTACTCAATGGATGGAGATAACTTATTCTTCTGCTAATGATAGGGGAGAAATAACTTTAGGTACCCCTAGACTTTATATAGATGCAGAAGTAAAAACTTCTATGGGTCAATGGTTTTATAATGGGTATGGTATTACTTTTTATAATACAGATACTGGAATTGGTGGACCTAGATTACACTTCGATAAAAGTCATGATGATAGTCTACATCTTGTATTAGGTAGTGCTACTGATAATAATGCTTTTATTATAAGTGAAACATATTACAAAAATTTTGATCATGGAGATCAAACTTCTCCTACTGTTTTTATACATAGTGAACAAGATCCAGATGTAGATAATACTCAATGGTTCAGTATGTGTTATTCTTCTGCTGGTGATAGAGCTGAATTCAATACTGGAGGAAGCTCATATACTTTTCAAACTGGTATATTGCATGTAGGTAGTACAGGTACAGGTAGTTATGCAAGTGGAGAAGGAGATATATTTGCAGAAGGTATAGTTGAAGTAAGCAGTAGTATTTATGTTGGTGTTAATGATTATGTCTATTTAGGGGGTACCGATGTGTACTTGCACGATAATTCAGGTATACTTACTTTAAATTCAGATAATGCAGGTATTCTATTGACTGGTACAAGTCTTCTTTTACAGGATAATGGAAGTAGTGCAAATTCAATAAGATTTCAAACTGTTTCTTCTTCACCTACTATTAATATTAATGGAGGCTACCCTTTACGTTTTGTTGATGATTATGTTAGAATTGGAGATGCAGGTACTGCAGTACAAGCAAGTGGAGATGGTGATTTATATGTAGAAGATGTTGGGGAAATAGAAAAACTATATACTAAAAATCTCTATTTAACTAATTCTATAAAAAATGTTGTTATGTATGAACAGAATGCTTCAGGGCATCTTAAAGCAAACGATGGCTATCCTATAACATTTGGTAACGCTAGTGATTTTTATGTAGGTTATGAACATCCTTATGATTCATTAAATATTGGATATGGTAGTGATGTTACTACTAATAAAATGATATCTATATATCAAGGAGAAATAGATTTTTCAACAAAGACAGTAATAATTGATGATATGATACTTGCAAGGGGGACAGATGAAGATTTTATTGAAGGATTCTATTCTGACAAGGATATTTTTAAATTTGCAAGAGGTACTACACTTGCTACTGGAACTACCATATATGCTATATCTAATTCTTCTTGGGTAGCAATTGGTGATCCAGCAGGTGCCATAAATGCAGATAGTCAGGGAGACTTTTATGTACAATATGATGGTGAGTTTGGTACTAGGGTTATAGCATCAACATTTAGTTTTACTGGTTCGAGTGATAATACAATTGATGTTCAAATGTATTATGATGATGAAACTGCTTTTGAAATAGATATTTCAACAAGTATAGATGTAGATGGATATATAAAAATGGATGGAAATAAAATAATTAATCCTGAAGATTATGCAATAAGTATTACAACTCCAAATGCTTTAGGAACAGTGGCTATTTTAGTTTCTCCTTTTAGAAGTTTTGCATGTACTATTTCATCAATTACTGCTAGATGTATAGGAGGTACAAATGTAACGTTTATGCTTGAACAACGTTCAATATCTGGATCAAATGCAGCTGGAACGGATATATGGTCAGGAGATGTTGCTGCAGTACCTGGTAGCTGGATAGGCGGTACATCTAGTGATTTTACAATGCAAGCAGACTATGGATTGTTCTTAGTGCCTACTTCTGTAAGTGGTGATGTTGATAGATTAATGATAAGGTATGGTATTACAAGGGACTAAATATGAAAAAACTATTTCTATCTTTATTATTTACTTTATTCTTTCTACCTAATCTTTTTGCTGTAACTGTTAACTTAAGTACAGTTGGTTCAGGAAAAGATTATGAAACACTACAGGAGTGGGAAGATGATGTTGATGGAAATCTTGTAAGTTTAGATACTGCAGAAGTAGTAGAAGTTTATGGTGTATTGACTGGCAGTGTTACTATTAATGGTTCAACTACTGATGTAGATCATTATATTAAGATAACAGTTCCAGAGAGTTTAAGACATAATGGTATATGGGACATAACAAAAAGCAGTATAGTTAGTTCTGATGATGGTACAGTTATTATTATACAGGATGCTTATGTAATTGTAGAATGGTTACAGATTTATCCTAAAGGAGATTCGGGTAGCTCTACAGGTATCACAACATATAATCCTAATACTACAATTAGATATAATCTTATAGATGGTCATGATTCTAGTAATGTTCAAGGAATACAGGGAGGTAATAATTCTAATTCTCAAATATATAGAAATATTATATATGGTTGTGCTGATGAATTTGAAGGAGGTATTAGACTTAATGGTGGAGGAGGAACATTAGTTTATTATAATACATTTTTTAAATGTTCTCATGGTATACGTACAAATAATGCTACAGATGTGATGATAGGTAATGCTATATTTGATTCAATAGATTATGGTGATTTTTATGATAATACAGGTTCAGCTTCTTCAGGATATAATTGTATAAGTGATAATAGTGCAATGCCAGGATCTAATAATCTTTCTGTTAAAAATGCTTATGATAATTTTGTAAGTACTGTAGCAGCAAGTGAAAATTTACATATTAAAAACAATGCTGCAGATTTGTATAATGCTGGAACAGATTTAGGTAGTCCATATGATGTAGATATCGATTCAGAAACAGTAACAGGTATTTGGGATATAGGTGCTGATGAATATACGGCAATTGGTCCACCTACACCTACAAGTTTTTCTGGTACAGTTAAAAGTATAAGTTCTATTGAATGGGGTTGGGATGATATAAGTGGAGAAGATGGATATAGAGTATATAGTTCAACTTCAGATACAGTAGTACAAGTTTTATCTATAGGAGTAACTTATTGGATAGAATCTAGTTTAACTGCTAATACTAGCTTTCAATATTATATAAAGTCTTGGGATGAACAGGGAGAATCTTCTGCTTCTAGTGCTATATTAAAATATACTTTTGCTAATGTTCCAACTAGTTTAAGTATAGTAGATGTATTTTATTCAAGTGCTACATTATCTTGGTCTGGTGATGGAACAGGTTATCAGATAATAATGGATACAACAACAGATTTTTCAACAACTATAACTACTTATACTTTGAGTGAGCAGACAACTACATTTGCTAGTTTATTAGAGTTGACTACTTATTGGTGGAAGGTAAGAGGATATAATGGAGATACAGTCTATACAATATTTACTTCTTCTGTTTCTACAACCACAGTAGCAAATCCTTTTCCTGATGCACCTACAAATTTTGCTGGTGTTGTTCAAAGTACAGGAAGTATTGCATGGTCTTGGGATAATGTAACAGGTGAAGATGGATTTAAAGTATATAGTTCAACAGGTGGTATTATGCAGACATTAGCTGCTGATACTCTAACTTGGAATCAGAGTGGTTTAGATGATAATACTTTATTTCAATATTATGTAGTTGCATATGTAACAGAAGGAAATTCTGATTCATCTAATGTTATATCATTATATACCTTTGCTAATGCTCCTACAGGATTAACTGTAAGTGATGTAGGATATTCGAGTATGACTGTAACTTGGACGGGGAATGGTGGAACGAATTATGATGCTATAATTGCAGATGATGCATCTTTCTCTACTAATGTTTCTACAAATAATGTTGCAAGTCAGAATTATACTTTTACAGGATTATTTGGTAGTTCTGTTTATTTTATAAGAGTAAGAGGATATAATGGAGATGCTATAACTACAGCCTATACTAATATAATAAGTTCAGAAACTTTTGTTACTCCAACTGTTGAAGTTTTTGATTATAATGTAACTGAGACTCATTACATTGTAAATGAGTCTTCTGGATACCCTGATTTATTTGAATCCAGGAAAGATTCAACATTTAATACAACTTTTTCTAGGGTTACTGAAGCAAGTGATGCAGGTAGTGATATGGCTGTACCTATATATAGTAGATGGTCTCCTCTTAATTGTGATGGAACTCGTTTAATATTTCAAAAAACTGTAGGAAATCCAGATTCTTTATTATATAATGCTATAACTTATGAACTTATTATGGTTTTTCCTGCTAAGACAACTATTGATGGTGTACCTAATCAATCTATAAATACTCAAGAAAGTTCTGAATTAAGGTGGAGTAAAGTTGATCCTGATTTAATTTACCTTGTAAATGGTATGTCTTTTATGGAGTGGAATATAGTAACAGATACTGCGACAACTGTACATGATTTTTCTGTTGAATTTCCTTCTCAGGGAATAATTCATAATGATGTAGAAGGTGATTGTGATGAATCTGGTAGGTATTGGTGTTGGATGGTTAAAGGTCCTTATCTTAATGGTACTAATGCTATGCATGCTATTATAACATATGACAAACAAACTGATACTATTTTAGGTACCTTAGATTATGCAGATTATCTAGCTTTAGGGGGTGGTAGATCAAAATTACCTACACCTAATATGGTAGATATGTCTCCTGATGGAAGTAGATGTTTACTTTTGCTTGCTTTTGCTTGGGATGATTCAGCTTATGATGATGGTGATTTAGGATTAGATATAGGTACATTATTTGATGGGGTATATGTATGGGATCTAGATTTTACAAATCCTCAAAAAGTTGCACCTGATCAGACTCATGGTGGCTGGGGTTGGGATTACGATGGTAATTTAATGTATGTATTTCAGAATAATAAAACAGATTGGTTAGAAGCTACAGATATTCAAACTGGTGGGGATGCGTGGGATACAAGGTGGGATGTAATGAGAGGAGATATTAGAATGTTTGAACATCCTGATATGGGATATGGTAATGGATTTCACTTTGCAAGAATGCCTGAATCTACTCCTGGATGGAATTTAGTATCTACTTATAAATCTCCTGCTTCTTCTTATCCAGCTGCTTGGGGAGATAATCAATTACTTATGATAGAGTTAGTTGATAAGGATGTAACAAATCCTACTGTTTGGAGATTAGGTCATATGTATAATGTTTTTGATGAATATTATGCAGAGGGTTTTGCTACAATGAGTCAATTCGGAGACAAATTTTGGTGGGTAGCTAAATGGTTTGGTCAGTCTGATATAGAGACTTATGAAATGCTTTTACCTGATGGTTGGTGGACAGCAATTGGTTCTACTTCTGATACTGTTACTGTACCCATACCTGTTCCTAATTATCCTAGTCCTAATTATACACAAGATGCAGATTGCTTATTTGCATATCCTATGGATCAAGATGTAAATCCTACAATAGATCAATCAAAAAATAGTCTTGATGGAGCACTAAAAGCAGCAGGTGAACCTAATTATACAAATGTAACTGTTCCAGGTATTTATTCTACAGGAAATTTCCTTTTTGATGGTGTAGATGATTATATAACTCTTTCTACTGCTACAAATGTAACAGATTCAAGTTTTTCTGTATGTTTTTGGTTTAGGCAAGATGTATCACCTTCAAATGATTACTATACTTTTATATATATGGATGATGAATTTAGAATATGTAGAAATGGTACTGATGATGGTATAGCTATTGTTGTGGATGATGGGAGTGGAAACTATCAGTTTGAGACATCAGTCTTTGAATTTAACAGCATTTGGAATCATGTTGTTTTTACGTGGAATACAGCTACTAATTCTGCTGCTATATATCTTAATAGTACTACTGGAACATTAGTAAGTTCAAGTGGTTTTAGTTATTCAGGAATGACTGATAATGTTATAAGAATAGGATGTATGGATATAGGGCAAACTGGATTTGTAAATGGTTATTTTGATGAGGTTGCAGTATTTAAAAGAGTCTTAACTTCTGCAGAAGCAACAAATATTTTTAATAATGGTTTATTAGGTTATGAAAGTGGTAGTAGTACTGAGGTAGAAAGTAATGTTTTGATGCTTCAATAAAAAGGAGGTAAAATGAAGAAGTGGAGTTAGTACTGAGGTAGAAAGTAATGTTTTGATACTACAATAAAAAGGAGGTAAAATGAAGAAGTGGTGGATGTACATTAAAGCTTTTTTATCTATTAAAAAGCTAATTAAAAAAATTAAGGAGACAAAAATGAATTCTAAAGGCATTTGGACAAGTGAATTTTGGCTTGCAGTATTGTCACAAGCTGTACCTATTATTCTGAATCTATGGGGTTTTATTCCTGATGCATTGATGGTTAAGATAATGGTGATTAGTGGTATACTTGCAGGTATATACACGCTTGCTAGGACTATTGTTAAATGGACTAAGACTAAAGCAGATGACGTTTTGCACAATAAGCTTATTAAGATTTTAAAGCCTATTGCTGACAAATTGGGTATACCTGTTTCAGAAATTGTGGTTGATTAATGTTTGGGATAGAGGAGGTAAGGGTAGTGATAAATATTACTAAGATTATTGAGTGGATAAAAAACTTGTTTAGAAAAGAAAAATTTAAACCTTTACCTTCTCTTGAACCAAAAGAAAAGATTGTTGTGCCTGTTGTAGAAGAGAAACTTGTATTTAAAGAAGCAATCATTGAATTAGAAATTACTGCATTAAAGAGAGTTAGTTTAAATAGCTTAACTCCTACACTTTATGAAAAATTAAAAGAGTTTTATCGTAGAGCTTTAGGTATTGGTATTCCTATTATAGTTACTTGTACAGACAGAACAAAGTTAATGCAAAGAGCTTTATTTGCTCAAGGAAGAGAAAGTTTTGCAAAAACAAATAATTTAAGAAAACAAGCAGGTATGTATTTAATAAGTGAAAAAGAAAATTCTTACAAAGTTACTTGGACTCATAAGAGTAAACATATTCCTAAACGTCCTGGAGGTTTAGTAACAGCTTTTGATATAGCTGTTTTATATGAAGGCAAACCTATTTGGACTAAAGTAAATGTTAATAATAATGAAGTACCTGATTATGAAGAACTTGCTCAGATTGGAAGAGATTTAGGTTTACGTTGTGGGGCTGATTTTAAAAATCCAGATTGGGTACATTTTGAAGAGGTATAAAAGTGAAAAGACTACCCTTACATGATGGTCAAGAGATAATAGTAGATAATATGGAATGGCTTCAAACAGCCAAAGAAGAAGCTATTAAAGAAAGAATGGACGATCTTTTTACAGATGGTATTTTGCTTGTAGCAGGATCTACTCCTTTTGAATTATCTGATAATGGAGATGATACTTTTACAGTTGGAATTGGTGTAGCTTATAAGAGTGGAGAAAGAATAGAGATTTCTTCTCTTGTGACTTATGATGCTGATAATCCTGATGAAACAACTAGTGATGGTTTAAGTAGTACAACACCAACACCTAAATCGACTGGTTCTCAGAGTATACCGATAACTGATGGAGCTACAAAATATATAGGGATAAAATATTTATTGTATGCTAATAGTGGTACTCCTACAACTCCTATTAATTATTCTTTACATCCAAACACAGGAAAGAGATTTTTTTATAGTTGGAAAGATGGGTATGAGATTGAATTAGCTGATACTAAAGTAGCACTTTCTTCTGATTGTGTTTATATAGGTTATGCAACAAGAGCAGGAGCAATTATAATATTTAGTATAGCAAGTCAGGATGCATTATCTTTAAATTCTGATACAATATTAACAGCTACAATTAATTTAGTAGATGGTGCAGTATCTACAGCTAAGATAGCTGATCTTGCAGTATCTACAGCTAAGATAGCTAGTACTGCTGTAACTACAGCAAAAATTGCAGCAAGTGCAGTAGGAGTTACACAAATAATAAATGATGCAGTAACAGCTGATAAAATTGCTTCGAATGCTGTAACAGCGGGAAAAATTGTTGCAAGTGCAGTAACAGAAACTAAAATAGCTGCACTTTCTGTTACAGAAGGAAAAATAGGTGATTTAGCTGTTACTACAGGTAAAATAGGTATTGCAGCTGTTACAACAATAAAGTTAGAAGATGATGCAGTTACTGCTGCTAAGTTAGATGAAACAGAAGAATATACAGTAGCTGGACTTATTTCTACTGGACATATCAAAGTAACAACTGCAAAACGTTTATATCTTCATAGTGATTTAGATACTTATATAGTTTCAAATGCAGTAGATACGATGAGTTTATATATAAATAATAATGAATCTGTACAGATAAGTACTACAAGTATAGAGTTTGATAGTACTTTAGATGTAAAGATTACTGCAACTAAAAAGCTTTATTTAAATGTTGGAAATACTTACATAGTTTCAAGTTTGCCAACACAAATTGATTTTTATGTTGATGGATCACAAGTCTTTTATATGGATAAGACAGTTTGGGGAGTTGGGGTTGCATCAGGTGCAAAACTATTCTTAGAACCTACAGGAGCAAATTACCTTAATCTTTCTGCAGCAAATACAATATCTATTTTTACAGGTAGTGTAGAAGCTATAAAGATAGATAGTGTGCAAGATACAACTTTTTATGGAAACATACAAGTTCAAGGTGATGTTATTACAAATACACCAAATATTCATGATGTAGGAGATTCAGTTAATTATTATGATGATGTATGGGCAGCAGGATATCCTTCAGTCAGTAAGTATTCTATAAAGAAAGATATTGAATATTATAAAGGTAAATTAGATTATGGATGTTTACCTAGACTTGCTTCTTATAGGTATAAAACAGAAGATGAGAAAAGTATAAAAAGATTAGGCTATATTTTAAATGATAAGAATAAAGAAAAATTTAAGCAGTTTCCATATATTAGGATGACTGAAAAAAATGGTTATGATGCTACACATAATTCTGTAATAGCTTATCTTTGTGAACTAGTAAAAGATTTAAATGGTAGAGTTAAAGAATTAGAAGGAAAAGATAATTAGGAGAAAATAAATGAAACGTTTTCCAGTTAATGATGGTCAAGAGATATTAGTAGATAATTTAGAATGGATGCAGACTTCTAAAGAAGAAGCTATTAAAGAAAGAATGGATGAGTGTTTTACTGATGGTATTGTTTATCAACAGACAGGTACACCTTTTGAAATTACTGATAATGGTGATGGTACTTTCAATATTGGAACTGGTATAGCTTATAAAGCTGGAGAACGTTTTGAGATTTCTGATGCTACAGTAGAATATGATTCTACAGATCCAGATGAAGTAACTGATGATGGAGTAGGTGGAACTACTCCAACTCCTAAATCTGTAGGATGTACAGATATTCCTATTGCTGATGGTGATACAAAGTATATAGGGATGAAATATCTTTTGTATTGTGATAGTAATACAACTACCAACCCTACAAATTATTCTTTACATCCTATAACTGGGAAAAGACTTTTTTATAAATGGGAAGATGGATATGATTTAGAGTTATCTGATACTAAAGTAGGATTATCTTCTGATTGTGTATATATAGGATATGTATCAAGAGCAGGTTTAGTCATTACTGCAAATGTAGATGATAGGGAGTTTCTATCTCTTGATTCTAATATTTTTCTTTTGACTACAGGAACAATTGCAGATGGATCTGTAACAACTCCTAAGTTAGCAGATTTAGCTGTAACAGCTGGAAAAATAGGATCTGGTGCAGTAACAGTAGGTAAGATTGCAGATGGTAATATTACTACTGCTAAATTGGATGATGATGCGGTTACATCTGCTAAGTTAAAAGAAACTGAATATTTTACAATGGCTGGATTATATTCAACAGATAGTATAACTCTTGCAGGTACAAAAGCTATTTTATGGGGTGATGGTGATACTGGTATATATGCTGATCTTGCGGGAAGAACAGATACATTAGATTTTTATTCTAATACTGCTAGGGTAGCTAGTTTAAATACAGATAAGCTTTATCTTGAATCAATAGATTTACATCTTGATATGGGTGCGAAGCTATATTATAGCCCAAGTGTATATTTGTTTGCAGCATCACCTGGTTCAACACAGTCATGGGGATGTAGAATTGGTGGTTATACAATGTTTGGCACATCTAATATTGCTGGAGCTGAAAGAAACTTTACTCTTGAGCCAGGGACTAGACTTAATTTATCAGGTGGAGGTTATCCAGTAGGGACATGGATGGAAGCAACTGTGAGTCATGACTTTAGTTTATATACAAATGCTACTCTTGCAATGCATATTGATAGTGCACAAGCAACTACTTTTTCTGGAGCTGTAACTGTAACTGGAGCAT
>Ga0207997_1000045_pt1 | contig 49958 bp, 60 predicted proteins | sample AntAceMetag02UKN_FD_184777 | JGI IMG/M metagenome (GOLD analysis project Ga0207997, IMG submission 184777) | Saline lake microbial communities from Ace Lake, Antarctica - Antarctic Ace Lake Metagenome 02UKN (SPAdes) (version 2) | ecosystem: Environmental > Aquatic > Non-marine Saline and... | reverse complement strand
AAAGATGTATCAACCCCATCTTGTACTAATAATACAGGAATATCCTTATTAATAACACTAGGTATAGCTATTAGTTTATTATATATTTTTTTATTTGCAACACCAAAACATTTAACATCGTTATTAACGATCTCTATAATATCACTATTTTTCCATAATCTATCATCATATAACATAACAGCACAAAGATTAGGATATAGAAATTTAGTAATATCTTTCCACCAGAAAGCAACCCCTTTATAATGCGTCATACGATCAACAGAATAACATTTCTTTAATTTAAACGAATTTTTGAATGCATCCTCAACTCTTGTTGTTATCCTATGGAATACATGTTTTCTAGTATCCGCTAGAAGACATATATTCTCAGAATCATAATCAGTGTTTTTATTTATTATTTTTATATCCTGACGTAAGAAATCAAGTATATTTTTATAATTATTGACTGTTTTTGACCAATCCCACTTCTCTTTCATTATAAGTGGATTCTTTTTTCTGGCCTCCGCCAAAATATCTCTATTTTTATTAATGTTCTTTATTGCAGAAACAAACGATTCAACTGTTCGATCAACGATTTCAACAATACAACCATCATCCTGTAATTCTGGTAATAAGCCAACTTCCGTTGATAATCCTAATAATCCACAAGATAATCCTTCTAATATTGGATTAGGCGTTCCTTCACCAATAGATGCACAAGTAATAATATCTAATGATCTCATAAAATTAGGCATACTTGTGAAAGGAATACCATTAGTTTCCCTATCAACAAAATGCCAATCAGCTATATCTGTAGTTGCCGCTGCAACTTGTTTAAGGATTTCAAATCCTTTAATATCGGTAAAACCAAAGAAGTTTAATTTACTATTTCCGCACCAACCTATTTGTAATTTATATTTTAACGGTCTTTTTTCGGCGGGAGAAAAGAAAGAAGTATCAACTCCATCAGGAATATCATATACAGGAATATTCTTTTCTTGAACTACTTTATTGTTTACTACTCGTTTTCGTATTCGCCTATTACTAACAGCAATAGCTAAATAATTATTAGCCATAAAGGAAACATCTGAATCTTGCCAACTTAGTTCGTCAAAAAGGCATACAACACTTTTATTCTTATGGTGGAATCCATTATGTTGTTTCCACCAAAAGGTTATTCCTCTTTTATTCTCTTTATCAGTAAATGAGTATTTCTTTTTTAGTTTATAATTATTATTAAATTTATCATAAACTCTTTCAACTATCCTACCAAATGCCCAATCGGGACGATCCGCTAATAATATTATTTCCTCGTCCCAATTACAAGGATTTACTCGTGCCATCTCTGGAATATAAACACGTTTCTTATAATTTGCTTTACTTGGATGAATCTCTATTTCTTGCGGGACATGAGGATTTGATGGATTAAAGGAAACAACAGTTCCCCATAATTCAAGATCAGTTAACTTAATAACATATATTGGAACACCAAGATTCCTTTTTTGTACATGACTTCTTACATCAGTATCAGGAACTACAATAAGTCTACATCTACTAGCAATTAAATCAAAATTAGAATCGTCCACTTGATTCTTGCTATTTACATGAAGAATAATTCTAGCACTAATTTTAGTTTTTGTATTTTTTGGAAATAAGTTGTAAGGAATTACAATCTTTATAGGTTCGGTCAACATAATATTATCGACATCTTTTACGGATGGATAATAAGACCTAAATTGTTGTACGAATTTTCCCCATTTAGAACTTATATTTGATTTGATTATATGGGTAGTTTTCTTCATATTATTATTATTATAAATAAATGCCCCCAATTAAGGAGGCATTCATTTAATGATTAATAGCCAGCAGGGGCAACAGCAGTTTCGTTACTATATCCATGACGATATGGAATCTGATAAGTGGTTACAACTGGACCAGCAGTTACGGTTGGACTCGCAACCTTCCAAAAGCGCCAATCATCAATATCGGTAAGATCACCACCAATAGCAATTGCGGGAGCAAAGTAAGTATATTCACATAATCCTTGAACAATATAATGAACAAAGGAATCTGGATTAATAAGTGATCCTGGGGTTTCTAAAACGGCGTTAGAACTAAATTCTTTGGCAAATTCCTCTAACTGATCCACTGTATAAGCAACACCAGTTGAAGCGGCAGCATAAATTCTTGACTGTTGTACTCCGAGTTTTACGGACATTATTCGTCTCCTGTTTCTATTGTTTGTTGTATAATTTCCTCTGAAAGTAATTCATTAGAAATTATTCCTTTTTTTGTCGCCGCAAAACCTACGGCGGCAACAAGTAAGGAGGCTAACATAATAACTGTCATTACTAACGTTAACCATCCTTGCACATTTTTTGGAAAAGCGTTTTTAGTATTTTCAATAGCAGTTAATCTCCTATCGAAATTAGTATTAGTCTTTATACACTCTTCCTTATCGGTAACATTTATAAGACGGACATTTATTTTCTCCATCTTATCACTCACATGGTCAAGTTTATTATCTACTTTATCTAGTCTGGCTAGTACTCCATCAAGTCGTTCCACAGTCCGTGCCATTATAACTTGGATTTCGGCTTCATTCATAACGTATTATTCAGGAACAGAGATTAGTAACAGAATACATTTAGCTCCGCTTGTAATGGTCGCATTAATCTTTGTAGCAGATGTAGAGTTTTCTACATAAGTTACTCCGCTCCCACCAATTGTAGTCCAAATAGGAAGTGCAACATCAGGATCAACACCTAAATCGTGTGAAATATCTTGTGGGGCACCTGTTCCAGTTACTTCTTCGGATGTTATAATACTTTCAGATGAATATGGTTTAGCATCTGGACCTAATCCACTTAAAGTATTAATCACTCGGCGTAATGCAGCACCACCTTGTATGGCATTCTGAATATCAGAATTATTTAGTTTATCGGCCATTGTTTCTCCTTTTCAGGGTTATAACATTATCGTTATCTCGTATGTATTATACGGTATGGAAAATATAATTTAGTATTCATAGTTTGTCAAATTATTTAAGCTATTATTATCCCAATAGATTTGTTTGGCTATATGTAATTTCAACTGCACCTACTTTGGAATCGGCGGCGGAAGCAACGATAGAAAGATTATAATTCATAGTACTAACAACTGCTATAGAAAGCCCTGTAATTGACATTGTTGCCCAAGATGTAGATGCACCGGAGATAAAATCAGATGTTGAGGATGAACTATCATTAGCATCCTGATAAAGCCTTGATGTCATAGTACCGGATGGTACTAAATAATTAATCGTTATATCAGTAATTACTGCTCCTATTGGTAATGTAATTGGGTAATATACTTCTGTATTAATATCATTACATTGCCAATAAATCCTATTTGTGTCTCTTCTTATTTCCCAGCCTAATCCTGATCCTGGTGTTCCTTGTGTTACCGGTTCTGGCATGGCTATAGTAGCCGGTAATACACGAATTACTGAATGTAATGTTGTTGTTATACCTTGTACTGATGTAATATCACCAACTATTTGAATATCTTGATCAAGTTTAATAACACCAGAACCAACATCTTGTTCTATTACAAGATCTGTACCATTAAAATATATAGAAAAATCTTGATCCTCACCAAATCTTAACTTTGTAGAATCAGAATCCATATAAATATTATTATTGGTAATAATATCGCCAATAAGTCTTATATTATCAGAACCGCTATTAGAACTTAGTACTAATTCAGAACCATCATAATAAATTCTACCTTCTTGGCTATTACCTAGCTTAATTTCGTTCCCTGTTGTTAATAATATATCATTACTAAGAGATACATCTCCTGTTAATGTCGATGTACCGGTTACAGTTAAATTACCACCAATGGATAAATGAGAAGAAACGCCAATAATATTAACAACATTATTTAATGTGGATATTCCTGTAACAGCTAATGTGCTTCCTAATGTAGTAGCGCCTGTTACGCCTAATGTTCCACCAATAGCTAAATCCTTACCGGCAGATATTACAACATCATCATTAAATGTTGATATCCCATCAACTTCTAATGTTCCACCAATAGCTAAATCTTTACCAGCAGATATTACAACATCATCATTAAATGTTGATATCCCATCAACTTCTAATGTTCCACCAATAGCTAAATCTTTACCAGCAGATATTACAACATCATCATTAAATGTTGATGCTCCTGTAACCGATAAACTACCTGTTATAGTAGTAGCACCAGTTGATAAATTAACTGACAATTTATCTGACCAAGCGCCGAATCCTCCGCCGGATGGATGAAAACGAACTTTAAACTCATCGTCGTCTAAGTACAAGGCACTAGAGTTTTTTGCTGTTGTGTCTTTAGCCCATCCAGATAGTCCATTAGTGTCAGCATTTAGTGTTATCCAATATACGTCATCATCATAAAAACCACGTAGTTTAGAACTATTTAGTTCAATTGATTCAAACATTTTATAACTTGGTCCGGTACTTATAGTATAATCACCTTCCCAAGTTAGGCTTTTATGCGCTCCTGATGTTGACTCATATGAAACCTTATGATCTAGTGCAAAATTATCAGTTAATTCGTTATTCCATGATGGAATAGATGATGTTTGACACCATAATGAGATAGCGGAAAAATATGCCTTATATGTTAGATTAGCCCCGGTAGTTGGCGTTCTAACTCCACTAGCGGATAGTCTAACCATAATCTTAACGGCATTATCTGATATAGCTGTTGAAACGGTTGCTTTAGTCCAAGATGCTACATCGGTTCCAGTACTAGCGGTATAAAAATTTAATGGTGCCGCTACACTAGTACCTGTTGAATCTAATAAGTCGAGTTCTGCGGTGAGATAATCGTCAATTCGATCAGAAAATTTGTAATAGAATTCTAATGTAATTCCTGTTCTACGCATTTCTTGTGTAATATTTGTCGTAAGATAATTTCTAGCGTAAACTGTTCTGACAGAATCGGTGTCGGGTATACTAGTAAAATCAAATAATAAATGTCTATCACCATACTTAGCCGAACCTTTAACCCAATGGATTACTTGACTAGTTGTTTCTTCTTCTAATTCCCAATGGTCAATAGAGAAGGTATTTCGTGCCGGATCGGAACTAGCATTATTACCATAACCACAACCAAATTCACCATTATCAAGAATATTAAACACGTTCTTATTTAGGTTAATTTGCTTACTAACACGAAACATTTTTATATTTCTAAAATAAGCTATACCGGAAAAACCGTTTGTTATAAATACTATTCTGTAAAATTCAGTATTTTTCGGTACCTCAAACGAAGATGAATATATATTATAATCCGTATTATCAGGATTATTAATATTCGTAACGTATACTTGCTCTCCGTTATCAAATGTGACACAAAGTAGTTCTGTAGATGTTGATAGTGTTTCTAGTTCAGAGTCTAAAAATTCAACATAATATCCTGGTCCTTTATCTTGTCCAGAAAGATTCCTTATTTCAGTATTATCATATCTAACTTCCATAGAAATATTTAAGAAATCATCTAGTTCACTAGTCGAACCAATACTTATAGGAACACTACTAAAAATAGGATTATCAGAACCAACTGTAATTTTTAGATTGCTTATATCGCTAGCATGTGTTTCTATTTCAAAAGGATAAATAGAATTAAATTCACCGATCCATAATTTTGATCCATTATTAAAGTTATCACTAAACGTTTCTACCAGATTAAATTCTGTATTAGCAAAAGATTCACCACCTTCTATATATATTCCTTTTATTGAATCAATGTATACATCTTTATCTACTTCTTGATTAGCAGCCTTTATTCTCACCCGCGCCCATTTTGAGTCATCTTGTAATGTTATTTCGGATGTTGATTCGGCCCAAGCAGTTGTATTACTTACTAAAATAGCCGTAGATGTGTTAGGCGTATCAAACCATCCTTGTGATTCTGTAAATTCGTCTAAATAAATATTAATTGTTGCAGTTGAGTCTGTTTTAGTAAAACCTGATAATTTTATTTTAGCGCCGGGAGAAATATAAAAGGGATAACTACTTAAAGAAGAAGTAACAGGTAGGCTCTTATTAAAACCAGAATGATCTATCTTAAGACAATATTTACCAGAATAAGGGGAAGCGTTATCTAATTTAAAGGCTGTTGTAGGAGTATCACCATTAGAATTAATAAACCAACCAGTTATATCTGAACCTACCGTTGAGCCTTGTTCAAAATTACCGTTCTTTATTGGTAATGCTGCTAATACATCTTCTATAGCTTCTAGTCTATTATCTAAATTTGTATATGTTCCGCCCCATTCACTCTCCCGCGCATTTTTAATTTCTTGGCTTAATTCCGCAAAATCAATAACAACTCCATCAACCATTGTCATCTCAGAAGTATTAATAGTAGTATCGCCATCATCTCTTACCAAATCGGCTAATTTAAAGTAAACAGTATCATATTGATCTGATCCTTGATTAGTTGGAACAACTCCATCAATCATAGATCCAGTAGCCGTTTCAGATCCTTCTGCTACTCTTACGCACCAATGCATTTTTAATCGTTGCGATGTTTCAAAGTTAGAAGTAGAAGGTAAATAATCTTCTTCATCAGAGTTAATATAACTAAACATTAACTGAATATAAATAACATCATTTCTTTCTGTATTAGCAAATGATGTATTAAATGTAGTTAATACTGGTGGTAATATAACATAAGTATCATTTACACTGATACCTCCAGATGATCCTAAACTACCTAATCGTAACTTATTACTTGACCAACCATTTTGCCAAGTACCTTGAATATTAAAAACATTACCTATTTCGGAACCAGATGTCATTACAACACGACAACTAGTTAGATCATGATATGAATTCCAATCTTTATTTACATCAGTAATTTCTAAACTAATATTATTTGTACTTGAGATAACTCCATCATCAACTCTATTGCTATAACTTGAATCTATTAGTGATCCAGCATTATTAAATGCGTTGTAATACCAAGAGGTATCGTTATATATAACGCTTCCGTTAATAATAGCATAGCCCAATAAAGATAGAAAGTTATTTGCCGCCGGTGTTGGGAAAATAGTGGAACATCTAAAACCATTTTCTATTCTTGCGCCGGAGGAAAAAAGAGCTTTATTTAGTAAAAAGTCTCTATAGACAAGTAAGTCTTGACTTTCGTTATAATCATAATCTGTTAAGGCTTGATTTTGTAATTGAATTACTTTCTGAAAGAATCTAGTTGCATCAAAAGTATTAGCACTTACATTTGGAGTCGCGGTTCCCATTGATTATTCTCCTGATTATTTAAAGTAGTAGGGGAATTGAACCAAACTACTTATGTTTTCACTATCCCATTCATCTAACGATACATTGGTATCTTGGCTTTCACCAAAAAACCTTATTACTAATCGTACATCATTAAAGTCTGGTATAAACGATGTATTTAGTTTTTGTAACTTATCAAGTGTATTCTTTAATGTCAAATTTTCCTCTATACTTGAGGCCCTATATTTAAATACTAATGAGTTAACTCCAAAAGGTTCTGCATAACCATTTGTACGCATAATTGATTGTTCAACATTAAAATAGTTATTATTAAAATCTTGTGCTAACCAACCAGTTAAGGCCGGAACGCCTAAATAGATTTTAACAAAGTTATCTGTAGTAAGTGTTAATTGTCTGTCCAAAACCAATAAACGACTAGAAGCAATATAAAGAGCAATGTCGGCCCACTGTCCATCATCAGTCTCCAATCGCATCCCTTTAAAGAAATCATTATCAGTAGGAATATCACCAGCACGAAATACAGATGTATCATTTTGAGTATAAGTAACTCCGGCGGGTAATTGTATACATGTTACTGATAATTCGCCTAATTCTTTATATACATAATAAGGTCCATATATTCCGCCATCTAATCCAGTTCCGCCAAATGGTCCGCCACCAAAAGGTAAAGAACCAAATCCTGGATTCTGCGATTCTTCTAACCAAGCATAACCATAATCAGTATCATATGTATATGACCAATAACCATAATCATATCCCCAATCATAATCACCAACAAAATCATATAGATTATTACTAACAGCGGCGGGCTTAAAATAAGGGGAATTAGCAGAATTAGCAAATATTGTATGCTTCCAACCTAATCTAATATAAGGATCAATATTATAAGCGAAGCTTATTATGTCTTTTAATGTATCTATTCTTCCTTTTTTATTTATATAAGCAGAAACCTTTTTTATTTCCTCCCGCCGAACTTTAGGATCTAAATTATAATCGGAAGGCCAATTAAACGTTCCTTCAATTAATTCTAATAATGATTCATCAGATTTCTCAATATCGTAAAGATATTCTAATTGGTCACAATCAGTTTTCAAACTATCAAAAAACGTGCCAATTGTATTAGTCATAGAATCAATTGTTCCATTATCATATCTAATATAATGTGAAGGCAGATTATCAAGATACCATTGGTGATGATCCCAATTTGAATAAGAATATGCTGATTGAAAATTTATCGCGGGAGAAACCTGAATGTCACCATTAATATCATATAATATTAATACATAATAGTAATTGATTCCACCAGCTAATCCATAACCAGGATCATAAGGCCAATCAACACCTAAATCTACTGGTAACGCTCCTCCAATAGATCCATCATAATTAAAGCCATCGTCAATAAAATATTGTTCCTCAACACTAGTTGGATCAACTGTAATATCAAATAATAATACAGATTCATTATCATCTGGTCGTCTAGGAAAACCATGTTGGCGTTTAATACAAGCAACTCTACCTGACCAAATTATATCTCCTGGATAACCGTAACCATAACTATCATATCCATCATAATCATATGTATATCCATATTCATCTGCGGATACATTTTGATATTTCCAGGAAAGTTTTATTCCTTGTCCCGCGATTAATGGTTTAACTGTAAAATATACTAGTTCAGTAGATTTCATTAACCTAATCCACCACTTATATTTAGTTGTGTAGTTCCTTCTACGATTATTTCATCTGAGTCTGTAGTAATATTGCCTAAATAATCGCTTGTTTTAATTGTGTATTTAATAGCAGTATTTCCAACTGAACCAACTTTATTAGTTAGTTTAAATTGTAAGGCATTATTGTCTGTTTTATATAATGTACCGGAAGTACCAGTATTAATCTGTAATCCGGTAACTGATCCTGTTACCTTAAATGTATTTGTTCCGGTATATTCAATTAACCAATCTTGTTCTGTAATATTATTTGAAACCGCATATTCAGTAAATAAGGCAACATCTGTGCCGGATGTTAATCTTGCTCTTGGTAATCTATAGAATACAATAGAATCACTATTATTGACGCCTACAGTATTTTCTACTAATTGAGCTAATTCGTTTAGTTTTACTGTTTGCCCAAATGTATAAGTCGCGGGAGACAAAAAGGTAGACAAATTACTAGATAAAGCAATACGAACACTACTTCTATAAGCTCTATTATTCACTAAGGTATTAATTTCTGTTATAACATATACAGGAACAGCCGGTTTAATATTTAAGATATACCCACCACCTAGTTTATCTAATAAGTACGCTCCAGCGGCACCTATGATGCCTTCACCGACTTCTAAATAAGGGTTCCAATAACCTGTAGGAATAGGATTACTGCCTTCGGCAGCTATAACTGTAACAAACTCGTATGGGCCATTGCCTCTATAAGCTAAAGCCTTACTAATACCAATACCAGCAGAAGCTAATAACGCAACTGCATCATCATATATAATAACTCTATCATTAGCTGCTACAACAGCAGGAAACTCTTTTTTTGCATCTACTAAAGACTTCTCATTAGCCCCGCCAGAAGGTCTAGTTAAATTAATAACAGAATCAATTATAGTTGATCCTTTATTATCTAATATAGTTGTTATTGTATTAGGAGCAGGTTTATTTCCATCTGTTCCCCGCCCAACTCTATAAGTTACTCTTATATTACTATTTCCTTGTGGCGGAATTTTACCCTTAATATTATCACCAAAGGTGATTTTTAATTCGCCAGTTTCTAAGAATTCCGTTACAAAATGTCTTGATGTATCCGATGAATTAAGGAAATCACCTTTTAATTCCCATTGATACCAAGCCGTGCCTTCATATACTTCTACAACTACATAAGGATTACCATTAGTTATAGAAATAGGTGTTCTAAATATTGTGAAGGATTGTTCTGGTTTACCACTAGATGTGCCTAATATTTCATCTTCATAAACTGTTCCTTGATGAAACGTTAACACAAAAGATCCTGCTGCCGGAGCAGTATAATCTTCTAATAGTTCGTATCGTAATGATGGATCAACAGGAGTTGGATTATTACCAACAGCTAGATATTTAGGAATAGTTCCAGCAGCATTAGTTGTAACGGTTATATTTACACTTGCAGTTGAACCACGATTATAATCGTAACCAAATGTTTTACCAATTCTTGATAATGACTGTTTTAACCTTAATGTAGCTGGATAAGCTTCTTCTGCTCGTCTATCAACCATAAAGAATAAACCAGCACCTAATCGTGCTTCATAATCTAATAATACAATTGCTGGATCATAATCATTTGTATCCCATTCTGGAAACAACTGATTAGCTAAATCTATAGCATCCGTTTGTAAATCCGTAAAACTTCTATTAGTTAAATCAATAGTAATCTCTTCGCCTGATATAGATATGGGCATATTTATTCTTTAGCGAGTTCTACACTCACTACTCCTTGTGTGCTATATTCTAAATCGAGATAGCTTATCTCGCCTATTAGTCTTACTTTTTCTCTGTAAATATCTTGTTTAAGATCTATTTTTTCCACTCTAATTGTCGGAAATGATTTTCCTAATCTTGTTCTTATTAAGTATTTTATTAGTGCTTCGTTTCCATCATGTATTAGTCTAAATAAGTAAGTATCTCCTATTGTTCCTTTTTCTGGATCGTCCGCGCGTTCCCCAACAGCCGTTAATAAACATGATGCAATAAGGTTTACTTTAGCTGCCGGATTATTACGAAATAATATACTTTTATTAGCACTAACTCTCATTGGGAATAATGTTGATTTACTCATTATTTTCACCACTTGTTATACTTGTAATATATCCACCTTGTTCGCCAATATTTAAAATACCTACTTCAGCCGCTTTAGCCAAAGCACCTGTAATACCAAATAGATTCAATAAAGCATTTGCTGGTTCTGGTGAAGGTCCACCAGTTAATATCATTAAACCAGCGGCAAAATGTTCTAAGTTAACAAAATCAGGTGCTTCTGTTGGTTCAAAATTTAATCCGGCTTTTTGATCTTTATAGTTACTAGTTGGATTTCCATTATCATCATAAGATTTATCTGTTAATACATCGAATGATACTTCTTCATCGTTTATGGCGTTTGTTATCGCTTTAGATACATTTAAAGAGTTTCCATATCTATTCGTACTATTATTAGCTATTCGGTTCTCCAAATCTTTTAATGATTGTTCCGCATCTAATTTAGCATTTAATGTTTCTTCTCTTGGTTCCCCAGCGGGAAAAGAAGAAGAACCACTTGGTAATTCACTTACTTCAGCATAAGTATCGGTTAAAGCTTGAATAGCTTTACTACTAGAACGTTGTGATGATGTTTTAATAGTCGATGGATCACCACTTCTATTTCTTAAAGCACTTTGAACCATTTTATTTCCGCCTTGACCTAAAATTGGTAAGGCATAAATACCAGTTTGTCCAAACGCTAATGTCATACTATTTAATAACACTTCTAATCTATTAGCCAATATTTGCATATTTTCCGCTTTTGCTATAATAAAATCAGCATATGTATCCGCTATTTCTTGTGTTGATTCAATGCCTTTGAAAGATTCAATAAAATTAGATAATAATATTAACATTTCTCCGAATGATTTATTAATATCAATAATTCCACCTCTAGTCCAATCAGGTTTCTTACCAGATTGAGCAGAATCAGCATCAAAATAGTCATCTATACTTTTAGCATCTAATCCATCAGGATCAATAAATGTCTTTCGTGATAATGAAACATTAACATCTAACATTAGATTAACAAATGATTCAACCCAATCAGCTAATTCTGTATAAGTAGGAAAAGCTGCTGCTAATACTAAAGCTCCCATATAAGCATCTTCACTGAATTGTGGTCTTTGTTTATCATCATTATCATCAAAACTATCCGCTAAATCATCTAAAAATTCATAGAATTTTCTAGTATTTAATGGTGTTGTTGGCATATGCCAAATAATATAAAATCCAGCAGATGTTAAGTCGTCAATTTGATTCTGAACAGAATCCAATAATCCTTGTAATAATTCACCTTCAACATCAACAACACCTTTAACTAGATTGCCGGATATTCTAATTATTTCGGCGGTAGTAGAAAGAAGATCATTTAGCTTCTCCGCAGTTGCAGACATAAAGGAAACTAATTCATCCATACCTTCTGGATATAATGTTTCTAAACTAAATTCTAACCATTTAGCCATTTATTTTCCTCTATTTACCCAAAAATTCATCTCTTCTTGTGTACTAAGAAATGAATCTTTCTTATTCTCTATATCTTTACTCATTAATAACATTCTATTTTCAATAATAATCTTAATACCTTTCACTATTTTGTCAAAGTTTATCTTTTGTATAGTCATTAGGTTATTCTTCCGTCATCGTCTACTTGTGTATTATCTATTAAGTATTGTAAGATATTGTCTACTATTCCTTCACTTATGGCTCCCGCGATCTTTTCTAAATCAGATGAATCCGGTGTGAGAGGAAAAGCCAGACCTAAAGCAGTAGCAATATCAGTAGTAATCTCTGTTTTTAATCGTTCTTTATTATCTAATACACTCATTATAATTGTGTCTTTACTGTTGAGGTCATATATAATAATTTAGTTGCCTGTAGACCCGCCATAGCACTTGGCATAGTAGGTTTTCCGTAAGTGTCAACTGACGCGGTTAATATTGGCCCTAATATATCTATAAATGTATCTAATAATATAGCATTAGTTCCTAATCCTAAATTAATCTCTGCTCCTTTTATATCTGTTTTTGCTGTTCCGCCGACTTCTGCGTTAGTAGTAGCAGTAAATTTAGCATTACCGGTTGATTCAATATTTATATCAGGAGAACCAATATTTACCTCAGAATTTCCATCTATATTAATTGTAGGCGCTTTAATGATTATTTCTGTTTCACCTTCTAGTTTAATAGTTTTAGTTTTTATTAGTAGTTCAGTTAAAGCGTGTAATGTTAATTTACTTTGTTCAATAATAATGCCGGAACCTTGAGAAGAAGTACTTTGATTAACAATATCATCAACACTTGATAAAAGGCCATTATAGATTCTAGTAATATTATTAGTTGGATCAATATCAATATAACCAGCTTTATTAATTGGATCGGTTGTGCAAATATGTGTCATAACTCCATTAAGAACTCGTAATAAATATGCTTGACCAGTTCCTTCTTTATCACTTGAATTTTGAACTACATTAAAAGAGTTCTCCATTACTTGTTTATATTCGTTCTTATTTATTAATGTAGTTTTACTTCCTCCAATACTTTCCTTTTTGTTTGCCGCGCAAGTATAAATCATACTTCCACTTACATCTCTTTTTTCATCGGCGGCGGAGGAAAAAGAAAGTTTACCTACAGAATACTTAACTTCTCCTAAATAGAAATAATCACCAGAAACCATATTACCATTATCATCTGTAGTAGCTCCATTAACTACTTTCTTTTCCCCTTTACTTATCTCTAACTCTCTATTACCTAATATTACTTCTTTATAACTATCATTTCTTTTTATGTTTGTCCCGCCAGAAATAAATTGAATACTTTTACCTAATGTAGATTCATGTTTAGATCCATCGGAGATGAATTCTATAAAAGAACCTACTTTATGATATAAGCTAACTCTTTCATTACCTTTTGTATCGTCTAACTCTAACGAATGTCCGCTAGGAGTCTTTATCATTCTTACTTGTCCATATTCCCCACGATAATTACTTTTAGGAATATTTTCATATTCCCTAATATCTTCATTATCAGGAGCGCCTCTAGCATGTCTTGGAACAGCATTAGCTTCTGTATTATTAGGCCAAGGGCCAGGACTCCAAACAGGACTTTCTATATCGCCATCAATAAATTGAACAAATACAAAATCCCCATCTTCAGGTGGAAATATTCCACCATAATTACCATTAGACCCACCAAAAAACGGGTTAGGATAAGCCCAATTAGCTAAAGGATCTGTAACGGAACCCGTTACAATAGGACAAATAACTTTTATTCTATTCCTTTGTTCAGGATCAATAGACTCATAAACTTGTCCTTTATATATTGCCGGAAAGAAATACATTATTATTGCCTTGATTTTGGTTTAGATTTTGTAGCAGAACTATCATCTTTAAATTCTGATTTTTCTTGTTTTACCTCATTATAAACAGGAGTAACCGTTTTAAAATCTTTAAAATATTGTTCATAATCATAGCGAAGTATCATTGGTTTTGGTTCACCTGTAAATACATCTGTTGGGATAGCTTCTTCTCCATTAGATACTTTAGGTACTTCTTCTTTCTTTGGCTTTGATATACTAGATTTATTTACTCTTAATATTAGTTTTGGTCTGGAATCTTTACTCATAGATATTTCACGCTCGACAATAATATATATTCCATTATCTCTAAAATCTAATCCATTACACGTTATCTTAACACCTTCATATAAAAAAGGATCAACAAACGTACAATCTATAGTTGCATCATAATCTTTTTTAGCTGTGTTCTTTTGTTTAGTTAGTTTATGCGCAGCTTCTTCTTTATTCTGTGCATCTTCTTGAATAACTTCTATTTGTTTTGGCTCTAATTCAGTAGTAAACTGTGCCTCAATTTCACTTGATTGCCCTTTACCATAAATATAAACAAATTCTCCTTTTGGTGCTTCTGATTTTGGTGCTTCTGATCGGAAAACACCCGTTTCCGCTGTTTCCTCATAGATTGTTCCGTCTAATTCCTCATCTGTTAGCGCAGTTGATTGTCCTGTATCAAAATTAAGTACTCCAATTAATTTAGCTGTTTCAGATTTCTTCCCTCTTTTTGTCCTCTTAGTCTTTGCTTTAAATGATGTGATTGAATTATCACCCATTTTGTAATATAGATTATAACGCGGCTCATTTGGAGTATCTAATACAACAGAATTTATCAATCTAAAAACTAATGTCTTGTCTTTTATCTTAAATCTATATCCATAAGTTTGAGATATTTGCCGTAATAATTGAAAATATGATTTATTTATAGATGTGAATGTCTCAACGTAATCCTTTTCAATCACATCTACAATAACACCAAAACCATTCTCATCACCAAGTTGTTTAATAATCTGGTAGAATGTTCCAGTATAAGACTTATTTTTGCAGTTTAGTTTATCATATTTTGTTGTGACATCTAATAATTTCATATTTACTTGTGGTAAACCATCTTTTGGATAAGAGGTTTCAATGCTATCAATTACATAATTAAACGCTTGATGTAAGTCTTTATAACCAATAAGAATATCTACTTTTCTATTCTTAGCAAATAAATATGAGTTCTCTTTTGAACGAAAATTAGTAATAATATAACCTTCGTTAATAAAGGTTAATGTAGCATAATCACGTTCTCTTAATGTTCCGGTTGTACTTACGTTTACTAATAACCGTTCTAATTCAACAGGAATTCTCTTTCCTTCTATGTAAATTCCCCAATAAGGAGTTCTCATTATACTTGTATCAATATATGCCATTATTATCCCATTATTATTGTTATTATTATTTTAGTATATTGGTATTGTTATATTTCTATTTTGTCTTTCAATATCAAATGGATAAAGGAATTGTGGATTCTGTATACATAAATCCCACCAAGCTTCTTTATCATTATAGAATTCCCAAGAGAATTGGACAACACGAAATCCAGCCGGTGTTATGACTCCTTTAACTCTTTCCGCCTTAGTTGGTGAATATATATCCTGTAATAAATATAATTCACCATTAATCTCTATTTGTTGTCTGTCTTTTTGTTCAAAATAATCAATCATGTTATTATTCCACCTATGTTTATTACACCGTTGGGTGTATTTATTCCGCCGTTGGTGTATAGTTCTCATCATCCGTTATTACAACATCATCAGAATACCAAACTCTTTGTGAAACATAACTTTGATAATCTTCATTTGTTATAACAGGAGTAATAGGAGTCGTTCTAAGAATCTTATCTTGTAACTCTAAGTAATCGGTTTCAGCATCTTCTGAAACAGGTGTTAGTTTTAGGCTTATTGTTGCGCGGGAAGGCGTAAGATTCTCAAACCAATGAGTTATTTTAGTTCCTACTTCTCCTAATACACAATTATATACAAGTGGACCTAATACTAATATAATAGGAACAGCAGAGTTAAATCGACTAGAAGCAGAATATGTTTCATTCCTAATATCTGATCGTAGAAATGTTGATAATGCATCAATATCTTGTAGAACACCTTTAAACGTTCCTTGTGTAGTTCGTTGTGCTGTCATTGTTGTTGACGGTTCTACTGCTTCTAAAAATAACGAGAACTGAATACTTGTAGGATCAGAGTGTAAGAATGTTGCAATTGGTAAGTCATTGCCGGGAAGAGAAAGAAGATCCCATTTAGTCTTCTCTCTAATATTAAGTTCACTAGGATTAAACTGAAAGGAATAAGTCCTAACACTAGTTTTCTCTATTTTACCTAGAAATCCCCTAACATTAGTATGTCCGGTATAATTAGATAATTTATTTATTACTGTCATTATCGTAAACGCCTCGAATGATATTGATCTTTTTTAGATTCAAATTCTAGGTCTTCCAGTCGCTGCTCTAGTTTTTTGACTACTTCTTCTATATCGCTATCTGTATTCATCTCATCAACATAAATATTTATGTCCCCAAATGAGGTAGAGCCTCTTGTACTTAGTGATCGTAATGCGGACAAATCACTTTTATTATCACCATATTTAGGTGTAAATGAGTCTAATTGTGCATTACTAGTTGGTAATGATCCAGGAGATCCCATAGTAGATAACCAGTCGCCTTTTGGCATATGATAACTTTGTTGCATTCCTGGAACTTGCCCACCAACCATCTGGTTCTTTAGTCCTCCTATTAATTTATCCCCGATACTAAAATCTATTGACCAATCTTTACCCGTAATCCAACCCCATAATTCTGCTAGTCCCCAAATAGCTAACAATACAACAGCAACAACAGCCGTTATAGTTAGCAGTAATGGTAAAAATGATGCATCTAATACCCAGTTCGCGGCAGCTAATATACCATTCCATATTGCCATTAACTTTATTTTACCAGTCATTAGCGCAAAAAGTTTAATCGACGCCCATACAACCCCTTCTAGAATTCCAGCAGCTATCTTATACGCATATGTCCAATATATTGCACGTTTCATCCACAAAGCCTCTAATTTGATTGCTATTGCAAAAGCAAAGAAGGCTGCACGTATTAATACTAATTTAGTCACTGTAATACTCAATGCAAGAGCGAAACCATACATAAGAGGAATACCTAAATTTAAATAATTAGCTAGTTCAAGAAATACTTCTATTACGTTTAATCCCATGGTTAATAAATATATAAAACCATTAAATAGTATTCCTAAAGGTATTGTTATTATTGAGAACATTCTTCCTAAGTTAAGCCCTGCTTTTTCTGTCCCAACGAATAATCCAACGAATGATAACAACTTATCAAATACTCGTTGCAACATATTTATAAACATTTCCATCGATGGTCCAGTTATACTTTTAAATACTCCGGCGGCTTGTTTTATTCCAGTCCATACAGACGACAAGAAATTTCGTAAACCCATTAGTATCACAAACCAACCTTCGGTTTGTGTTCTATACATAGATAATTCTGTCTCTTCGCTTATTGTACCAACTGATAATTGTTCTGATAATGCTTGTAGTACTACTCTAGCGTTTCTTATTTTTTCCCCAACCCAATCAGCCATTCCGCCTAAGTTAGATAAATAAGCAATAGCAAATATAATTCCACCAACCAATCCAAACTTTAATAATAATCCAATTCTACCAACAGATAATCCAAAAGATGCTAACATTGGATCAAGAGCACTTGCTAAATGTTTAGTAAATAATTCTATAGAAGCCTTTAATGTCATAAACTCGTTGCCCGCGCTTCTTGTATACCACATCGTTAATGTCATAGAAGCCATAAAACCAAACAATGCTGTTCCTATTGCTCCTAAAGCTAATAAGCCAACTCCAAGATAAGCTATAAAGGACGTAAAAGCCGAATTAAGAACCGGGAATTTATTCTGGAAATCAGATATAACTCCACCTAACCCTCTTATAGCAACTAATAACGAGTTAACGCCCATAATTCCTTTACCAAATACCTTATGGATTGTGTCATATACAGCTTCGGCTAATTTATATAATCCTTTAGTTGTTTCTTTTTGTTTCTCCGCGAAATCATGTAAAACTCCGGTAGATCCTTCTAAGTATGTAACATAATCTTTTAATGCAGCAAAGCCTTCTTTAGAGGCTTCCGTCATTCCTTTGAAGCCTTCATTAGTAAACTTTTTCATAATTTCTAACACATATCTAGCCTGTTTACCAAACAATACTTGCGTAACTATCTGTTTCTCTAAATTACCTTTTGCTTTTTTAATACCTTTGGCATAGGATTCTAATCCAGCGATTATGCCTTTAAATTGTCCTTTCTTTGGTCCTGTTTGATGAAATGCAGATGCGTCTATACTTTCTAAAATAGAACCAATTCTAATCGCGCCACCAGCACGTAATGTTTTTAATCCTTTTGGAAGTTTTGATGGATCTAATCCAAGACCTTCTATATATCTAGCTAACCGACCTTCTTTATTGCCAACCATAGCTTTATATTTAGCACGCATTTCTTCTAATTTAATAAATCTGTCTGTAATTTGTGTCATCCATTGACCAGCTTGTGCTGGCATAACATCAACATTACGTAATGCGCCACCAATAGCGGCTACTTCCGCTACTGATGTATTTACAATAGCGGGCATTGCACCAAGCGCACGCATAAACGGCATTAAATTCTGTGGATCCATTTTTGCTGTTTTAACCATAGCGGCCATTATATCAGCAATATTCCCCATACTAGTAGCTTTACCAAATTTTAACCAAGTACCAGTTAGTAATCGTGATACTTCAGCAGTATTTTCTAATTGGTTCGTGAAAATAGCTAAATCATGTAATGGCAACATTGCATCCATAGATGTTTGGACACTTAGTCCAGATGATGCTAATTGATACATTGCGTCTTGTGTTTGTGTAATATTAAATAAAGATGATGACGCAAATTTTCTAATATATTCTGCTAAATCCTCAAACTCTTGTCCAGTTACTTTAGCAACAAAACCTACTTCGTTCATTCGCCATTGCATATCAGAAAAACCCTGCAAAGCAGGTTTAATTAGGCGAGTAACCATTCCTTGACCAATAAATTTAGCGGCCATAGATGTTGATAAACCAACAACAGTTGCACGCATCATAGCTTGCAATCTACGTTGATCCTTATCCATCTTATCAGTATTTTTCTTAGAACTAGCAGCCATCTTAGCGCCACCAGTTGTAACAGTATTAACTAATTTCTTATACTCATTATTAATAGTACGAGTGCTAGTAACAACGCCTCGTGCGTTTAAAACCATTTGAATTGTTAGTATTCTACTAGCGCCAGCCATTATGTTACCTTACTTATATTCCTTTATAAAAAATACCGATCAATCATCTTAATCGGTATTTTTATTGTTTGGCCTTATCGTTTCGCCTTATCCATTTCGTCTTTTTCGTGTTCTATAACTTTCATTAGCTCATCAAATAAATATATCCTTTGGTCATCTTCTAATTCTATTACATCGTTATAAGTCCATTTATACCTTTGTGCGAAAGCCATTACTTGTCGCATTAGGTTCTTCATTACTTTTTCTTGGTCTTCCGCCGAGTACCGGAAAAATTTGCGACATCAATTACACCAATAACTTCCCCACCACAACTACATTTTTCTTCAATAAATAGATTATATCCAGGTGTATTTTTCATAATATAAGTACTAAGATCAATTCTATCATCTGAGGTCATATTTCTTATCACGTCTTTTGTAATAGGAAGTCCATCAATAGATTTTATTGCATAGAATAGATTAGCCGTTTGAATAATCGGAAGATTCTTAGCATTAATTTTACCTATTTCACCTAATTCTTCTGTTTGTAATCCTGTTAATAATCGTAGTTCGCAAATAAAACATTCTGTGCCATTAATAATAACGCCATCATTTAGTTCAAATTGCATTGGAACATCAGGATCAAACTCAGTAAATTCTAAATCCTTTTTATTAGTACTAAATGTATAAGAAAGATCACATGTTTGTTGTTGACAAGGAATAGTTGTAGTTGTAACAGCATCAGGATATTGTGATAGGATTTCTACGATACAAGTAGCTCTATCTGGTTCTGTCATTTCTAATACAATATCTTCAGGAATTAATTGATTTGGATTAGGCTTTCTTTCTAGTATCCCCGGAAATTCTTGAATAGCCCGGCGGAGAAGAATAGAGGAAGCTTTCTGACCATTATTTTCACATTCAGAAGATGACATATTTTCATCATCAACGCCACGTTTACGATCAAGAGTTAACTTCTTATAAATAACCCCATCTTTTTCAATACCAACTGGTAAATTGATTTCCATTCCTATTACATGATTTCCTGACATGATTTTCTCCTTATTATTGTTTTATGATTAATTACCCCTACATTAGTAGGGGTTTATTATTACACAGGTTATTATTATTTGATTTCTTCCATATACTCAATTGCAATTACACATGTTTCTTTAAGAATCTCATTAGCAGATGCGTCAAGATCGGATACAGTTCGTTCTTTTACAAATGCGTTAACAATTCTATAACGGCGTGCTTTGCTGCCGGTTCTATCTAAAACAGCAATCTCTAGGTCTTTACGATAACTAAAATTATCCCCGGCTGCTTTACTTACAAACGGTGTTTGTTGAACATCAGCACCTAGTTTAAACCAATCTAGGAAGAAATTAACGTCAGCGTCGGTGCTAGAAGGTTGCATTGGACGTTCAATTGTTAAATCATCAAACATCATTTGCCCAGGTTGTTTATGCTGGATTTCCGCTTGATTACCTTCTCGCCACGCTATTTCTTCAACTTTCTGATTTAATCCTGTTATCTTTGAGCATTTTATATCTTGCCCCATAGTTCCAGAACCAACGGTTGTGTCAGTAACCGTAAACCGAAAGTTTTCTACTCTATATGCGTCTCGTGATAACGTTGCCACTTATGATTCTCCTTATATTGATTCTACGGTGCTTTCACCAGTATTTATTTGTGTTACACGCCAAATGATATACTCACTTGATCGAGTTGGTTTAGCACCAAATTCTCCGATTAGGCGACCATTAACAACATCATCATTAGTCATAACGCCATCATCAATACCTACTTTAACAAAGAATGCTTCATCTCTAGTAGCGCCATCTAATCCACCATTAATACGAACTCCATCTAGGAAGTTACTAACGGCGGTTCGTAATAGATCCCACCAACGAGTGTTATTACCACGGAATAAAGCAAACTCTGTTTGCTGTTTAACAGTTTCTTCTAAGTAGATAAATAATCGAACTACTGGATATTGTCGCCAAATAGCAAGATTAGATAACGAGTTAATTCCCCACGCGGTTACTCCGCCAGGAGATAATAATAGTAATGCGTTAATACCAGCTTCATTAAGAGCGCCAGCTTCGCTATCATTTCTAGCAACCTTATAGGCGACACCTCTAGCAAACTTTAATTTACCAAAATCAGCGCCAGGACCAGCAGGGGAAGCCCAAACTCCACCATCAGGAGCAGGTTTACTATCAACACGCGCCATAAGTCCTAACATAGAACCAACAGGATCAATCTCTTTAGTAGGTGCGCTACCAGCGCCAATTGGATCATCAACATCAATCCAAGGGAAGAATAATGAACCGTATTTAGAGCTAAATCCTGCTTTTTGTCGCCATTCAATGGCGGAATCAACAGTAGTAATACTAGTCATTGATAAATCTACGTCGGCTTGTGGAACTCCGCCAACAAATAAAATATCGCCGCGATTTTCAAAATAAGCATGGGCAGATGTTTGGACAGTTGAATTAACATTTGGGAAACAAGCTAATGACGCAATACCAGTAACCTTATCCATTGCGTATAAACCGTTTAAACCAGATGAAGAACCAATTTTATCTAAATTAGTTAATCCGATGGTTTCGGCGGTAGCGCCAGATAAAGCTGCTTGAGTCGTAATATCTTCTGGGAAATCATCAAGAATTACATCTGTACCAATATCAATTAATGAGACATAACCAGATCCGCCATAAGTATCATTTACAACAGTAACGAAATAGTTACTAGCTTGATCATATGTAGATAGTTGCGCGAATGTTTCAATTAGAACTCCATCTAAAAATACATTTAGAGTAAATTCCATTGATCGGATAGTTGTAGTTGCATAATCATATGTATTATCTAATGGTCCATCTAAGATAATTCTATTTTCTCCACTAACAGTTTCAGTACGAGAGATAATAGCAGTTTCATAACCACTAGCATCATTAAGTAAAAGAGTCATGTTCTTAACATAACCATATAATGATGGAACAACAATATATGAATTACCGCTAACGGCTCCACCACTAGATAAATCATCTCCAGCACCTAATGATGTTTTAACTGGATCTTCTGCTAATGTAATAGATAATCTATTACCGAGTACGCCATAATATTTACCTTCACAGGTAATAGAAGCATTATAACCATAACCACTTTTACCTAGAATAGTATAACTAGCTTTAGTAGCAGCTACATCATCTAATACGGTTGGATCGGTATAATGTGCGATTCTATTAATCAGACATTCTTGTCCACCTTCATCAAAGAATGCTTTTACTTGATACGCCATTTGTGATGTAGTTTGGAATGTTCCAAAGACTGAACGGAATCTGGAAAAATCTGTTTTTATTCTAGTTGGTGTATTTACTGGACCCCATTCGGTAGTACCATAAATTACAGGAATTGATGTAGATACTCCGGCTAAATTAGTAGGAAATTGGTCTATTTCCTCAATATAAGTATCCGGTGTGATATAGTTTCTTGCCATATGAAGCCTCCGTATTGTTTTTAGTCAGTCGGCTCATATAATTATTATTTTTCTGCCGCTTATGTATACTTACTTTACACAAATTATATTTACTGTCAAATTATATTATTATTCTTCTATTACTATTCTTCTTCTATTTCTATTACTTTACTTAATGTCTTTTCTTGGTCCTCCGCGTTTTCTACGCTAGGATCATTTTCTGTAATATAAGAACTAAAGTCTATTTGTTTTGTTACTGGATTAACAAATATATCGTGTTTATATATATCTGCCCAAACATTATATTCCCAATCAGATTGATAGATAACTTGTTGTTTATCAATAGTAGCTTCTCCTGCGGATGAATCCCAAACTGCTGAATCAAAATATTGATTAAGTCCTTGAACAGTTGGATAAACTGTTTTATTACCTTCGGTAAAAGCTAAATGTTTCATCTCAAAAACTGGTCTAACACCTAATTTTTCTCTAATTCTATATATCATTTCTTGGTGTTGTGCTGGATCTAATGAAAATGCTGTTATTGTATATAGAATATTAAGATGTTCAGACTGCTGTTCTTCTATTTCTGTTATATATCCATTTGCTCCTTGGTCCCGGCCAACTACGGTTTTATCAAAACCATAATAAGCTTCCCATAATGGAACATCTTGTACGTGTCTAACACTAACACTAGGAAATCTTTCATAATCATATACTTCAACGCCTGGATATTGCATAAAAACTTCAACATCTGTTCTATCTGATAAAGGAAAACAAGACATTAATTTTCCAACTATTGCAATTTGAACATCAACTAAGTCATATTTTTTGAATATTTCACTCATTAGTCAAACCCCGGTCCCATAGTCATACTTATTTGATCGAACCATTCAGAATTCATCACCTTTTTAAATGATGTCCAAGTTTGTGATCGTTGGAATATTGGTCCCCAAATAGGTCTAGGACGTAATCCAGGACGGCCAAATTCTATTCCATAAGCAACTTTATATAAATCAGTTACATGTGCTGTTCCATCCTTTGTGGTGTATATTTCTTTCTCACTTGGATTAACAAACACCTTACCAATTATTTTATGATTTGTATATTGAACAGAAGCCATAATATTGTTATGATACTTACCTGTTCTAAATAAAGGTGTTGTAGAATATTTTTTAGCTAATCTATGTCTACCTTGGTATCTTTGCCTTCTTCCTATTGTCCCGCCGCCTTTTGACATAGTAGGATTACCTCTTGAACCTGATAATGCTAAAACACCAACAGTTCCAATAGGATTTCTAATAGTATTCTTAACGGTTCTATGTAGCTTTTTAATAAACAATTTAAAACTATGTTCTACTTCAGTTCCGACAACACCTCTTCTAGCGAACCTTTCTAATGCATGATCGAATAACATCCATTCATCATTTATTGTTACTTTGAATACTGCCATTATGGTGCATTCCTCTTTTTCCCGCGAGGTGTTAATGCTAAACCAATAAATAATAAACATTCCTCTTGTACTTTTCCAGTTGGATAAACTCTAAATAAATTATATTCATTCATATTAAATACAATTATATCATTAGTAGTAATCCATAAGTTTTCCCCAAGTGTAGGAAATTGTTTAACTAATTCATCGCGGGTCCAAAGAAAAGCAGCATCAAATCGTTCTGTACTACCAATTAAACTAGCTACTTGATCGCTTGGTTCTATAATAACTCTACCAATAGTTTCTACTGGATCATCATACGTTTTTGTTCCATGACCTTTATATAATGAATTGTTTTCAACAACGGTTGAAAATTTAGTTACATATATTTCATCAGCAAAACCACCAGATGTTATTGTCATATACTGGTTTAGTTTTGCTTTTATTTTTGCTATTGTTAGTCCCATTACACAACCGATAATGTTGTATCAGCACTTGTGGAATATAAGAAGTTCCCATTATACACACGAATATTAGCTGTGTGATTACCTACACTTAAAGTTTGGCTTACAGAGATACTTTCAGTATGATTATCATATTCGGTTACAACTTTTACATCATCTAAATAAATTTCATATTTTAAGAAACTATCGAAATAAACGGCAGCCCAAGAAAAAGAAACTACTCCTAAAGTATAACTAATACTTAAAGTAGTACTATCAGGATTAACATCTAAAGAATATTTAGACATACTTTTAGTAGCATAATTAAACCGTTGTACGGTTGATGATGTAGCCGTTCCTAAGAATGGAGGAGTATCAGGAACTATTCTATCTATTTCACCATCATATTCATCTTGTAATTTATCAGCTAATTCAGACCATTTACCTGAACCAGATAGATCTGTATTAACTGCTTCTTTAACTCTTAAATTAGGTACGTCTATTTCTGCTATACTTCCGTCCCCGCCGTTATCTTTATCGGTGGATTCAGTCATTCTAGTTTGTGCCATTAGAATAGCGGCTAATTTAATTATTAAAAAAGTTAACTCAGATGGTAACGATGAAATTGTCCAAGGTGGATTTGTCCCAAATTCGTTAACATTACGTAAGTCTAAATTAAGTTTATCTAAACCAAAATTAACGGCATCGATATAAACAGAATCAGTATAGACGATTGATAAGCTAATATCGTCCGGTGGATTCGGATCATTAACAAGTCGTCTAACTGTTCTTATTATTCTGTTTATATCTGCCATTATTTAGTGTTGTGTAATTGCAGAATGCTGTAGTTCGCCAACTTCTTTGTGCGTAGCCGGTCGAACCGTATGTTTACCAACAAAATATTCTGCAACATTCATACGTAATCGGTATAGTTTATCTTTTTCAAAATAAAATGGTTTACCATAACGAACCGAGCAGGTTCTATTAGCAATAACTAGATCGTCAACCTCTTTTGGTTGTACTTCTGTTGCTAATACGGCTTCCATAACTGGTTCCGTAACAGGTTCACTTTCAGTTAATTCATTATCAGTTGATTTATCAAGTACATCTTTTACATCAACTTCATTATCGGATGCTACTTCTTCAATAGTAGTATCATCTTGAGCAATAAGAACCTCCGGTTCTTTATTATCAGAACCGGAGGTTTTCTTACTATTTTTTCGTGGTCTAGCCATTATTATCAGTCCTTATTATTGTTTTATTGTGGCTTAAACGGTTTCTGCTAGAACAACATGATCGTCATTAACTAAACCGAAACCAGTGATTGCGTACCAAGCGAACTTGATCTTACGACCGAAATCTTCAATACCATTCTGACGAAGTTCAGTATTTAATGCCCACGCTTGTGCGTAGGAATTATCGCCAACAAAGGCAGCGCGATAAACATCAGCATTAGCAGCACCAGCAGTAGCGGCATCATCTAATGCAGCACTATAGCCATACTTATTAGTAATAACTGTTCCGGCACCATTAGACATAAAGTCTGTTTCAATAAAGACAACGCCATCCCACATACCAACAGCGCCGGTAAATGGTAAGCCGGTTTGATGGAAGTTATTAGCTGCCATTAGTTCTGGATCTGTTTTAAGATAACGGGTTTGATGTGAATGTAAGAAACAAACATAGAATTCTTGACCATTATCACCCATGAAAGGCATTGCATCAGCGCCAACAAGCTGCTCACGAGCTTCATGTACTAGATCGGCATTGAAGTAATCAACACTACCTTGTAGTAATGCGCGACTTGCACGGCCATTAGCAAAAATAGTATTAGTAGCACCTTCAATAGTATTACGGAAAGCGGTAGTAATAGTAACGGAATAATCACGAGCTAACAGAGTTGTGGCTTCTTCAACCATATCAATCCAGGAACGATCTTTAAGCTTATTGGTAATACCAACACCGCCGCCCCATTCACCAACCTGAATAGAATACTGGTCGGCTTCCATATTAGTAACTTCAATAGGATCTTGCTCGGCAAGTGGTCCACCAACACTAATATCAGCAAACTTAGTGAATACAATAGTATCACCAGGGTTTTTTAATAGTTCGGTTTTAAAAGTTGCAAAGTCCTGAAAGGGCATTCTTGGTAAAGCAAGATGCTCAATCTGTGCGCTATAGTGATCTCTTTGTGCCTCTGGAATTGCAACTAAGTCTTTAGCTGTACTCCAACCAGCAAATACGTCTGCCATTAGTTCTCCTTATGTTCTTATTTAGGTCTAGTTTTGTTGAGATAAGCTTCTCGATCTTTTTTATCCATTTTTCGTAAAGCTTCTCTATCTATAGGTTTATAGTCACCGTCTTGAATTGATGGCATAGTTGATGGCGCTAATGGGTTTAAAGAGTTTTGTAAGGTTTCTTTAGTGACCTTCTCTTTTTCCGCCGAAAGTTGTGAAAGAAGATTATTATTATAATTATCTTGCATTTCTTTAACCTTTAAAGCGGAGCTAGTTAGCTCATCTACTGTATCACCAGATAATAGCGATTGGAAGACATCAGTAACACCGGTTTCTCTAATCAATCTCTCTTTAGCGGCGCGTAATTCAAACTCTTTAATACGATTTGTTGCTTCTTCTCTTACACTTTGTAACTCTTGTTCATATCGAGTTGTAGTTTCCTGATGTAATGCCTGTTGTTTATCATTATTATTTTTTAATAGTTCAAGTTCTGAAAGTAGTTGCTTTTGATTATCTGTATAATCTTCTCTTTTTTCCGCCGAACTTTGTGCTTCCATTTTCTCGGTAAGTTCCTGGTATCTCTTTTCATAATCAGAACGTTGTGTATCAGCTTCTTGTAGCTTTGCTTCTAACTTTTCTGCCCGATCCTGCGCTTTTTCAATTCTACCTAAATGAGAGTTCTTCTCGTCTTGGCGAATCTTATCAAGCTTTGCATTTGTACGCTTTTCTACTTCTGCTTGAATTGTTGCTTCAAGAGCTACTTGATCCACTTCGTTTGTCGGGTCTTGATTTTTTTCTTCTGACATTGATTACTTTCCTTCTTAGCTATTTGAATCTTTGACGGGTTTTTGGTTACTCTTATCGCCTTCACCATCTTGCTCAATAGTATTAGCCTTTTCAGATGGTGAACCTGCAATAGCTTCATCGGCGCGTAATGCTGGCTTACTGAAACTCTCTAATTTACCCCGACGACCTGGGACACCTGTGACGCTCCCACCGGGAACTTTTCCTGCTGATCTTGCCATTAGTTTATCTCCTTACTAGTTATATTTCACTTGACCCGCTATCATCATTATGTTATAATGGGTATGTACAGAAACTTTACATAGTTATTTATGATTGTCAAATTTTTTTATCAAATTACATATATTATATAAATGACGGTTCAAGATAACACGCACAATTAGGGTGAGGTCTAGCGGGTAATTCACTAACATAATATAATCCTCTAGCACCATTTCCTGTATTATTTGCATAAACCTCACATATTTCATTTCCGCCATACCATTTATGAAAGGGTGATAATCGCCAAAATGCCATCTCTATATCATTATCTTTAAATGTTCGTTCTAAGTATTGTTTATCTATTCTATTTAATTCTGAATATATTAATACTGATGTAAATACTAATAGTGATTTATCTAATGATGTTAGTTCATTATTTATAAGTCTTCTTTCTTCTCCCGGCGAATTATCTAGTTGTGTTTCCAATAAGGATATTCTATTATCTAATCGTTCCTCTAATGTTTTCCCGTAAAATTCCTCAGTACTAAAATTATTCTTAATATCTTTATTAAATACTATTTCAGGATAAACTGATTCATAAGCATAACGAGTTTTCTCTAATAATTCTGGTACAAGGGAATTTATATATAATATAATAGTTAATTTATAATTGTTTAATATTTCAACTTTATCGTCTGGATTATTAGCTATATCTATGGGTAAGAATGTTAACTTTTCGCGGGAGCGATAAGAAGAACTAAGTTTATATAATAATATATTCTCTATTCCATCTCGTAATATTCTATTACCTAAATTCTGTATATAAGGATCAGCGTTCTCTACATCAAGATATATCATGCCTTCTTACTTGCTGCTAATGATGCTTTTTCACTTTGTACATCTGGATTAGGTCTTTTAGGATTAGGATTTCCTTTATTACCTGGATTTCCTTTATTTTTTCCCGCCAAATTTAACTTATTAGAATCAATAGCAAATTGACTTTCCATTTGCATCTCCATTAATTCTTTCTTTTCCGCCATTGCTTCATCTAATAATTCTTGTGCTTTTGTCTCGCCATGACCTAATTCCATTAGAGCACTTTTACGAGACATAATACCAAGTTCAATTTTCTTCTCAATTCGTTCTAATTGTAATGATTCATCGCGTGGGAATGGTTCTGGAAATACAATTTCCGTCTTATATCTAGTATTAGAGTTTCCTAAAGCATCCATTTCCTTTTTAAATTCATTATCAAACTTTTCAGTAATTACTAAAATTAATCTATTAAGTTTCTTAAAACCAACTCCATATTGGCCTTCTTTAACAAGGCGCTTATCCATCATTGGTAAATATTCCATAGTTAAAGCGGCAGCACTTTGTTTTTCACTGCCATTAACTCCATGACCGAATGCGGAATCCGGTGTATCGGTTAACTCAAATATATATTTTTGTAATCTATCTAAATAAGATAAATTAGCGCCTAAATCGCCTTTAATTTCAAGGTTATATACTTTTGATCCTTCAGGAGTAGAAATGGTTCTATTTGGACCTATTTCGATATTACCAATTTTAGCGCCTTCAAATACTGTTAATGGTGCTCCATGATAATTAATAATTTCAGATATATCTGTATTTTTATTATTTAGTTCTTTTTGTAAAACCGTAATATTCTTTAAATCAGATTCACCATAATATTCTCCTGGAATAGGATAATTAGCAATATGAATTACAGGAATTTCACCTAATTCATTTGTGAATGATTTAACTTCTATAAGTGTATTATTTATATAATATTCTACTTTTTCGTTTGTCCAAACTTCTTTATGAATTTCTACAGCAGGATCTTGATTTGCCGAAGGCATATGTGTATATTTTGGGAATATGATAGTTAGTTTATCCATTTTCTTTCGGTCCACTCCTTTTGGGCCGCCGAATTCTGGAAAACAAAATTCCGATGGAATAACATCTAATCTAACAAAAGGATCTTCAAATGGATCATTAGCTTCCCAGGAAGCTCTAATAAAAACATCACCAGTTACAAACCCTGTAACTCCGCATTCAATTATCCAATTTAGTTTAAGGTTCTTTTGCCAAGTTTCATCTAATTTTACTTTAATAAAGTCTTTATCTTTTGATTCATCAATATCCGTTGATGGATTATCAGGGATAATAATATCAAATCCATTTTTAAAAAGGAAAGATACATGTCTACGAACTAATGCATCACAATAGTTTACTATTGGTATTGTATAATCATTATTTTCAGGATCTATTTCTGTTTGGTCCCCGCGATACATTTTCCAGAATTCTTTATATTTATAAGCGCGTTGTTTTTCAATTTCCGAAACATCGGCGTAAAGAATATCTAAATCCAAATAACTATTAGATTTCTTCTCGTCATCTTTTTTTTCAAGTTGAAAAGGTGTATTAAAGAAATTGAATCCAAATGCCATTATATTTATTCCTTAGTTTGTTACCATTTTTTTCTAACTTGTTTACCTATTAGTTCATTTCCTCGAATATATGCACGACGAGGCGTCTGTATATAAGGACTAATATCAAATTGTTCAACCTCATGTTTAAACTCTTTATTAGCTAACCAACTTAACATCATAACGCTATCAGGATAATCATCTTTAGCTTTCGAGTTATCAGCACTTTTTTGTACTAACATATGACCAGAATCAGTCCATATTTTTTCTAATCCCAGCATTTGTGTATAGAAATTATGTGTTTTATCAGAATATGTTGCTTTTGCCTTCGGCCAAGTTAATCTTCTATTTGAAATTTCCTGATATAATAATGTGTATCCATCATGCTTAGATTGCTTACTAAACTTAAAAGGAACTACTTCAATTCCTTGAGGTTCAAATTCAGCTTGGAATCTTTCATGAATTGGATCACCTTTACCAGTTGCATCAACAATAACTTTAACAACATTAAAGTTACTAAGAAAATCCATTATCTTTAAATATTGTAATTCATGATTATCGCCAAATAGTTCTAACCAGTTTATAATATGAACTCTTCTTCTTAGATTATGCGCCTTTTTTGGGCCGCAATATAATTTAGCATCTGTCCATATTTTACCAACTGTTACAACAGTTGAACTAACAGATTTACCAATATCAATAGCAACAATACAAGAATCATCAAGATTAGCCTGTTCAATTTTGCCGGAGCAATGAAAAGAACTAAGAATATGTCCTAACTTATCTATATTATTAGAATCCTTAGATTTAATATAAGCAGCATTATCTAATACTTCTTTGGTCATAAAATGACCTCTATCAAGTAACCATTCTAATCTATAACTTAATCTAAACTCTTCTGATTCAAATCCTAATTCCTCAATAGCTTCCTCAATACTTTGTGCATAATTTTCACTAACAGCAGAAATGTCTATATAATTATGTTCAAAATGCAATCTACTTTTAAGATTATTCTCTTTAAGTAATAAATCTTTATCTTTATTTTGTTGGATTCTTTCGTAAAACCAATTTTTAACATAAGTAGGTGTGCCAATACAAATACGTGAACCGGCGGTTTCTGTTGTCATCGGCCAGATTGATTTACGATATTTAGTATTAGAAATATCTTGGCTTTCATCTGTTAATGTTAGATGAAGTGTTTTACCTTCAATTTTAGAGTTTGGTCCACAACTAACAATAGATATAAAACTTCCATTTGGAAGTGTTATAACTTTTCTATCTTTATAAGGTTCTAAATCCATTGCTAAATCTGGATCATCGGCTACAATTTTTATTGCATCATCACTAAACATTAATTTTTTAATACGAAGATATAACGGCGCAGCCGTATCATTGGTTGGACCGAAAACGCCAACATGAACACCAGATTTAAACTTCTGTATTCTTTTATCTTTTATATATTTGCAAAATAATGGAACTAAAACAACAATTCCACTACAAATCATAGCAACTGTATGCGACTTCCCTGACTGCCTGGCTAGTAATGCTGTTACAGTCTTAGCATCTTGTACTAATAATGAATAAGCTATTCTTAGTGCAAATGGTTTTTGATAACTTCTATATTTATCGCCTGTTAATACTTCACTAAAATTAACGACTACTTCTGCTAGATTAAACATATCATCGTTAGATAGTTTATTAGTATTATTAACGGCGTTTTTTCCTTCCTCCGCCGCTTTTTCCGCTAAATTCTTATTTTCATTGTATATAGACATAAGTATCCATTAGTTATTCTTATTACAGACCTAACTTATAGATTTTACTTAAATTGTCAAATTATTTTAACAAACGAAGTATATCATCCATTGGAATGATCGCCAAAACGCTATCCTAAACTAAAATTAGCACGCTAAACTAATATTGTTTAGTATGCATAAATTACTTTAGTAAATTATTTTAATTCAAACGAAAATACCCGACCAAAGGGCCGGGTAAAATAAAGGAGGAATATTTAATTAACTAAGTAACTGATATATTGTCTCTTCAACAATCTTTCTATCTTTTAATGACAAACAATCTAATTTAATATTATCAACAGATAATGAAGAAGCATAATATTCTAATGGATCTATTCCAACTGAGTTACATTCTTTTCTTAGTTTATTTCTTTCTTTCTTATCTGGTGCGCGGAAATTGTACTTACCAATAGATAGATTTATTGTCATTACTCTCCTTTAGTTATCTTTAGTTAACGCTAGTTATCTTTTTCTTCTTTTTTCTCGCCGCCGAATAATGATGACAAAATATTACCAAAACTTGTTCCAGCCAGTTGTGTTTTAACATTTTCAAGTGTTAGCTTATTAGCTTCTTTCGTTATTGCGTGATTTATTCCTGCTAATTCTAATTTATTATCTTCTATTAAATCACTAAGAACACGTTGTTTTTCATACAGTTTTAACAATTCGGTTGTGTCATACATTACTTTCATCCTTTTTAATTTGATTATAAATATGATTTATGTGAAACATTGTTTCGTCTGATAACCAAACAGATCCAAACTGTAATAAGAAATCAGTCTCAATACCTAATTCTTTTAATTCCTCATACATTTCACTAATTGGCTTTATCGCTAACATTAATTTCCTTATTTTCTGCTTATCAGATAGCATTATTTCCTCCTCCATTATTTTTCTACCTTACTTGGTTCCGGCCAAAAAGTCAACAATTTTTTAAAAAACTTAGACTAAAAATGCCCCCAAAAGCTGGGGGCTGGAGGAGAAGGAAAGGATGTATTTCAACTATACCTATTACATATATAGAGTCAAATAATTTCTTTTCCTCTTGACTTTTACAGTTAAATATATTATGATTACAAAATAAGGAGGAAAGAATGAACACGTTTGATATAACATGGAATGAAAAGAAAACAAGATATGAGGGCGAAATTCTTGTTGATAATACCTGTAAATATAGTAAGTTATATATAATTAAAACAGATTTAAATCAATTCTATTTGATTATAAAACACAAAATAACTCTTGGGACTAACGATATAATTATAGCACATGAAAGCGATTTGTTTGATGATTTAGACATAATTCTTGTCTATGCTGAAGATAAATATGCGGAAATTACTGATATGATAAAGTTACTTAGTACAAGTATATAATAAATATATTTATATGATAAGGTTGAAGTTTTAATGATTAAGTATTTACCTATACATGGAATAGAATTTTCCTCCTCTTTGTTCCCGCGAAAATCTAAACTTAATTGTTATTTTTGTCGTGGAGATGTTAAAATTATAGAATTTATTTGCAATAAACCTGTTGATGGTTTACAAATAGTACATGGAGTTATTAGATGTAATAACTGTGGAGCATTATCAACAACAGAACGAAAGATAGAACCACAACATTTTGTATTTAATAAATTACGAGATAAAGAATCATTATCATTAAAACTACCTAATAATACACGTATTATTGATTCTAATGTTAAATATAATTGCCGGGGATGTGGAAAAGAAGATAATAAATCATACATATATAAATCACAAGAGAATATAGCATTCTTTATAACAAGATGCACATCTTGTGGATTTATATCAACAGGAAGGACTAATAATGGAAGAATCGAATATGATGTTTTGTCCATTTTGCGGAAGCCAAATAGCAATTCCAAACGATAGTTTTGAAGATGATGATTTCCTAGCATTTACATGTATAATGTGCCAATCGGAATTGCTGATTCCGAAGGAGGAATGCGGAATTGCGGAGGAAGAAATTAAAGTTTTTCATTGACAAAACGATAAAATTATTGTAGATTAGATTCAGTTGATTCGATTTAAATAGGAGGAAAGAATGTTAACTATTACAATTCATAAAGACGAATTATTTGATACTTTAACTACAGATGAAGCAGTTAATCTTGTAGTAGAAATGGAAGCTTATTTTAGTACAAATGAATTTCTTGGGAAAACATTAATAAAACTATTAGAACTTGCTAAAGATGACGATCAATTCTGGCATAAGTACAAAGAAATATTAACAAGTATTATTGAGGAATAAAATAATGAGTTGGATACAAACATATTCTGGTATTAAATTTGATCCTCTTAATCCTTCTCCCGACGATATTAGTATTATTGATATTGCTCACGCATTATCTAATATCTGTAGGTTTACGGGACATACAAGAGATTTTTATTCTGTTGGGCAACATTCTATTATTGTTTCTTATTTCTGCTCCCCACAAAATAAGTTATGGGGATTATTACATGATGCAAGCGAAGCTTATATAGCTGATATTGCTAGACCACTAAAACGATCTAATGATATGAAGATTTATAGGGAAATCGAAGATTATGTTATGGCAGCAGTTTGTAAGAAATTTAATTTGGCTTATAAAATGCCGGAAGAAGTAAGAGAAATGGATAATAGATGCTTATATACAGAAAAAAGAGATCTATTAAATCATGATATAGATTGGGGATGGAAAGTAGAACCATTTACTACTAAAATCGTTCCAATGGAAAATAAGATTATTAAAGAAGCATTCTTATATGAATTTAGTAGGCTTACTAGTAACTCACCAATCATTGGAGTTAATTAGTGCTTCTATTTCAATCATATCAGTTTCAGTCATTTGTTTATTCATTACATGAATTTCTTTATGACACGTTGGACAAAGTATTTGTAAGTTGTGAATACTATTATTGTTATGATCGAAATCTACATGATGAACCTCAAGAACTTGAACATACGTACAATAATTACAAATATCACAACAATGTGGATAACTCTTTAACGCTAGTTTACGATAAGACATAAGATAGTAATAACAGAATGTTATATTAAGTCAAATAATTAAAGGAAATTAATATGGAAGAACGAAAAGAAGATGTTAAACTTTTAAAGAAATATATTATTAGTATTGAGATTGAAAATAGTAGATTGTTTCACGTTTGGGCAGAAAATAGTGGCGCGGCAGAGAAGATAATAAAAAACGATGAATGGCTTATTAATGATTTAAAATATGATATAGAGGTTAACGTAGATTCTAATAGTGGCGGGAATGGAAAAGATGGAGTTATTTATAAAGAAGAATGGTTTTATGATAATCCATTTATGTATAAAGATACATTAATATTTGTTACAGATGATATTAGTATCGCGGCACAAAAAGATGTAAAGTTACAAGATACTTATCTATACAAACAATGGTTAGAGAAAAAAGGACAAATGAGGTTAATAGATTAATATGAAATATAGAATATTAAAGAATAAAAACGATAGATATAAAATACAATATAAACGGTTCTGTTTTGGAATGATTATCTCACTTGGGTTAATTATAAGCTACAAGTAAGATATTATTTAGAGATTAAAGATCCCGAAGATATAATTAACAGAATAGAAAATACGAAGGAATATAATAAAACACGTTCATATAAACACGGAAAGGTTTGTTAATGTCAGATAGTAAAGTAGATGTATACAAGAATGATAATGGAACTTTTTCTATTAATCCAGAAAAATGTAAAGGAACAATTGAGGTAACTAGATATTTTACCAAAGATTTAAAGGAATGGGATTCCGAGATTAATTGGACATTTCGTGATGCAATTATTAAAGGTAATAAAGATAAACCTATCTTTGAACAAGATAATGTAATTTTTCCTGATTTTTGGAGTGATAATGCAGTTAATATTGTATCTAGTAAATATTTTCGCGGGAAACTAGGAACAGAAGAAAGAGAATACTCTTTAAAAGACCTAATAACAAGAGTAGTAGATACAATTGCTGGTTGGGGATTAAATCAAGGATACTATAATGGGGAATCACTAGAGATTTTTAAAGATGAATTAAAGTGGTTATTAGTTAATCAATATTTTTCATTTAATTCTCCTGTTTGGTTTAATGTTGGAAACGAGAAATTTGCACAAGCAGGAGGATGTTTCTTAAATTCCGTTAATGATAATATGGAATCAATTTTAGATTTAGTGAAAAAAGAAGGGTTAATTTTTAAAGGTGGGTCTGGTTCAGGCGTTAATTTAAGTAGTTTACGTTCCTCAAAGGAGTATGTTAAAGGAGGCGGGAAAGCCTCTGGTCCATTATCATGGATGAAAATTTATGATGTTACTGCTGCTTCAATCCGCTCGGGCGGGAAGACAAGACGTGCCGCTAAAATGGTAATGTTAAACTGCGATCATCCCGATATTGTAGATTTTATTAATTGTAAAATTAAAGAGGAAGAAAAAGCAAACGCACTAATTAAACAAGGCTATGATGGTTCATTTAATGGTGAAGCGTATGAATCTGTATTTTTCCAAAATAGTAATCATTCTATTCGTGTAACCGATAAGTTTATGAAAGCAGCGCGGGACAACAAAGAATGGAATACATTAGAAATAACAACAGGTAATGTATCAGAAACACATAAGGCTAAAGATATTTTAATGCGAGCAGCTAAAGCCGCATGGAAATGTGGCGATCCAGGCATTATATTCCACGATAATACTAATAAATGGAATACATGTAGTAATTCTTTTGAGATTAAAAATGTTAATCCTTGTATTCAAGGAAGTATGATGATTAAAACATCTGATGGAGACAAGAAAATTGAGGATCTTGTTGCGAAAGAAGTAGAAATAATTAATAAAGATGGCGATAAAGTAAGAAGTGATATTACTTACACAGGCGAAAAAGAATTAGTAAGTATTAACTTTAGTCACCAGCAGAATAAAAGTCCTCTGTTATTTACCCCAGATCATGATTTTATGCTGAATGATGGATCATCATGTAAGGCAAAAGATTTAGCTCATAAAAGAATTATGCCTTTTTATAAGATTAAAGATGTATCTGACAATGATGACAAATTGTTGTTGGCCGGTTTTATTCAAGGTGATGAAAACACAGGAAGATTAAATTCTAAGGCACATAAAGGATTAGAAGTAAATATTGGAAAAAAAGATCTTGAAATGCTAGAGTATATCCCTGATGGTGAACTAAACGGTCATAAAGTGTACTCTAGGTATAGCCTGAATATTGCCAAGCATTTTAGATTGAGTGCGGAACAACTACCTTATCGTAATATACCATCATGGGTATTTGCTATAAATGTATCAGATAAAGATGTTGCTTCTTTCCTGTGTGGCCTTTATACAGCTAATGGTTGTGTGATAAAGAAAGCAAGAGTAGGATTCAAAACTACCTGTAAAGATTTGGCAGATAATTTAATTAAGTTATTACATCTACGATTTAATATTTCAGCATATTTGACAACTAATAAGCCAACAAAAGTTAAATTTGATAATGGTGAATACTTATGTAAGGAGAGCTACGATGTAAATATTAGTAGATTCTCCGATATTCTTAGTTTTGCCTCAAATATTTCCTTTGTTCAGAAGTATAAACAAATAAGACTAGAAGAATTAATTGTTTCAAGAGGATATTATGTAGCCTCAGTAAAAAAAGTAGAAGGATTACATAAAGTATATGATTTTACAGAACCCTTAACACATTGGGGAGTTATTGAAGGAGTAATCACACATAACTGCGGCGAATTCAGCTTCATTGACGATTCTTCTTGTAATCTTGCATCGTTAAATCTAATAAAATTCGATGAACATCAAATGATAGGTAAAACATTTGATAATACTGGCTTTGAGAAAGCCATCAGTCATATTATCTTAGCACAAGATATTTTAGTTGATAATAGTTGCTACCCAACTAAAGAGATTGCAGAGAATAGTAGTTTATATCGTCCTTTAGGTCTTGGTTATAGTAATGCTGGCTCTTTCCTTCTCCGCCGCGCTATTCCTTATGATTCCGATAAAGGATGTAATCTTATTGCTTATATTACATCTTTAATGACTTCCTACGCATATAAAACTAGTGCTAATCTAGCTAAATATTGTGGACAATTTAAGATGTTTGACGATAATAAGACATCTTTTTACGAAATAATGAACCAACACCAAAAATATTGTGATTGTTTGCCTTATTTTGATGGAAATAATGATGCACATTTTTCTTGGGTAGATACTAATGTAAGAATTGGGGAATCAGGTACACGAAATGCCCAAGTAACATTATTAGCGCCTTGTGGAACTATTGGGTTTATGATGGATTGTGATACAACTGGAATTGAGCCATCAATAGCACTTACAACGTATAAAAAACTATCCGGCGGAGGTGATATAGAGATTCCTAATAAAAGCGTTCAAATCGCCTTAGATAAATTAGGTTACAATTCGTTGGATGATGTTAAAGAAGAACATTTAGCTATCTTTGATTGCGCGCTTAATAGGAATGGTAGATCAATTTCCGCTATTGGTCATATGAAAATGATGAACGCAGTTCAACCATTTCTTTCCGGGGCAATATCGAAAACAATAAATATTCCCGAAAGTTCTACTGTTGAGGATATTTATAATATTTATTTTAAAGCGTGGGAAATGGGATTAAAATCTATTACTGTTTATCGTAATAATAGTAAAAAGATTCAACCATTAAGTAATAAAAAGGCGGGAGAAACTAAAGAAACTATCGTTACTAAAGAAATAAAGATTACTAATAAAAGTATACGTAAACGATTACCAGATGAACGTAAAGCTATTACTCATAAGTTTAATGTAGCTGGACATGAAGGATATATTACTATTGGGCTTTTCCCTGATGGTTCTCCCGGCGAATTATTCATTATTATGAGCAAGGAAGGCTCAACCGTTTCGGGCCTTATGGATGGGTTCGCTACAATGACTTCATTAGGATTACAATATGGAGTTCCTTTAGAGGATATTGTAAAGAAATTTAGTCATATGCGGTTTGAACCGGCCGGAATGACACGAAACAAAGATATTCCGTTCGCCAAGAGTATTTATGATTATATTTTCCGCTATATTGGTAAAACTTTCGTTGACAAATCGGATTCTTTGAGCTATAATTCTATTCAAGTTATGGAAGAAAAGGAGGACGATAATAGTGTTGAAATTGATGTTAGCCAAGAGGATTCTCCACCATGTCCTGAATGTGGTAGAATAATGGTTAGAGCGGGCGCCTGTCATTCCTGCACAACTTGTGGAGCAACAAGTGGTTGTAGCTAAACGATTACAATGGGTTGATAAAGAAACTTATTATATAAGTATTATGAAAGCTAGTAGCAATTGTCAATTTCGTAATATCTTATTTAATAGGTATGATTATTGGTATTATAGAATAATTGTTGAAGATTCAACGGGAAGAATGTATTTATGTGCCGATAATATCGCGGAACCAAACAAAAGGAAGGTAAAAGCTAAGTTATTATGTAAGAGAAAGATAAACAGTTTAGTTAATTGGATTAACGAAATAGGAGATAATAATGGTTAAATGGGTTAAAGTAGGAACTGAACGTCATTGGGAACGTAAATTTAATAATCATATTACTGCTGTTTTAAAAGATGAAGCTGATGTTTATAGGTTATCTTTATCTTCTGATTATAGTTATTTTGATGAATTTTTAGAAGCCTCCTCTCTTCCCGCCGCGAAAAAGGAATCGGCGGAGAGGATAAAAGAGTTCATTTTAAAAAGTATATATACATATAATAAACTAATGATTGATGCAATGAAAGAAGTTAAAGGAGAAGAATAATGAACGTTATAGGTCAAGACGGCTGGACAATCAAAAAGAAGCAAGTATGCCTAAGTAATATATGGAACGATCATGGATTCCTACGAATACAATATTATAAGTTTATTGTATTACCAAAGGATAACTTACTAACAGGTCATGTTTTTAATGACGAATTTGGTAATTGGTTTGCAACTATTAGTTTTGTCTATAATACTATTGTATTTAAATATTCTAAAAAAGATTATTCTAAATCAAGTAGTGCTAAAAGAGGCGCAGAACGACAATTAGCTAAACTATTACATAAATTAGTGGCCGGAGAAGATAATGTGTGATCAAGAAGCAAAATGTCCAAGATGTCTTAAATGGTCAACTATTAATGAAGAAGAATACGTAATTCATGGTACTTGGTGGTGGTTTGAAAATTATACCTATTGTCCCAAATGTGGTATTGGATCTCTTATGGAATCAATTACAGAACTAAGGGATATTCCAGAAGATGGACAAACTATTGAATTTAGACAACTTAAAGAAGAGAATAGAAAGTATAGAAAAGCACTTGAACGGGTAAAACTTGGTTATGATATTATATTTTCTGATTCAATAGCTAGAACATCACATAATCTAGTTGTAGGCTACTTTCAAGGAATCGCAATATCCGCACTTAACTAAAGGTATTATATCATGATCTGGTTTACTGCTGATACGCATTTTAGTCATAAAAATGTTATAAAGTATTGTAATCGTCCTTTTGATTCTATTAATGATATGAATGATTGTTTGATTTATAACTGGAATTCTCTTGTTTCTCCCGGCGATATTGTTTATCATCTTGGTGATTTTGGTAATGATAGAGATCCGGCAATTGTAAGTGTATTTAATAAGTTAAAAGGTAATAAGATATTAATTCAAGGAAACCACGATCATAGTGCTATTAGAAACCTTAATTGGGGATGGGTTAAACAAGTTTATTATCTTAAAGAACATAAGTTATGGTTAAGTCATTTTCCTCATGTTTATTGGCATTTCTCTTATTACGGCTCCCGCCATTTATTCGGACATGAACATGGAAAATTCGATGGGATTGGTAAAAGTATAGATGTTGGAGTAGACACAAACGATTATAAACCTTACAGCATTAATGAAGTTAATGAATTACTTAAAGTAAAGGAACCTTATGGAAAACAAGTGGGTTAGAACGAAATCTTGTGTTGGTAATAGTTTTGATAACACAATACATGATAGTATTATTTATACTAAAACTATTAAGTTAAATAAGAATGATATATTAACATGTCTTATTCATAACTCCGAACTTGATAATTGGGAAACAGCAATTTGTCTAATTTGTGGTGAATCTAAGTTTTATTATCTTACAGAGGATTATTCAAGTTCAACAACCGCGAGGCGCGGACTAGATAGAAAACTTAAAACAATTATGCACGATCTTGGAGGTTTAATCGATGTATAATCGCGGGAACGAACGAAAAGAAGAAATTAATGAAGATATAGATGATATTATAAACGACCAAATAACAGAGAAAATAATGCTAATGCACGATTATATAAACGATATAAAAGAACAGAATGATAAATTAGGGGCATTATGGGATATATGCAAAGGATATATCGAAGATAATCAGATTACAACAGACGAAAGTATCATTGAAAAGGATGTTCTTAATGAATCTGGTTACGAACTTCTTAATGAAATTTGTAATATTGTTGGGTATTATGAGGATAATGATTAATTATATAAATGGTGATATATTTGACTCTAATTGTTATTATCTTGTTAATCCAGTTAATACTGTTGGAGTTATGGGAAAAGGATTAGCTGCGCATTTTAAATATAAATATCCAGATATGTTTGAACAATACAAATATAAATGTTCGCGGGGAGAAATAAAAGTAGGAAAAGTAACAATAATAGATAATATAATATTATTCCCTACTAAAGAACACTGGAAATACCCATCAAAATTATCATATATAGAAGAAGGATTAATAGATATGTTAAGATATAAAAAATGTAGTATTGCTATGCCAGCAATTGGTTGCGGACTTGGTGGATTACCTTGGGACAAAGTTAAATCTTTAATTGAGACATATTATAATAAGGAGGGATATTTAGATGTTTATCTACCGGATGATTAAGATGTTTTATTATTTAGTTTTAAAGGATATTTCTTCTCCTCCCGGCAAATAAAAGGTAATTATGAAATTTAAAAATATAGAAACAAATGAAAAGATAAACGATTGTAAAGGTAAAATATATAAGTTTAAACAGAACTATTTTAAAAATGCTAAAGGTCATTATATTTATAAGGAAACAATGGTTCCACAAAAAAGATTATCTTGTCCTGGATGTGAAGTATGCGATTGGTTGATAGAAAGTTTAGATGAAATGAACCAATACACGTATGATAATGGTCCTCCAATAGAATATCCAGAACATAACGCTTTATATGAACTTTCTGTCACTAATCAAAGTCGTGATTGGGAGAGCGGAGTAGTTGATGATTATGATATAGAATTTGTTAAGGTTAAAAATGATAATAAAGATAATTAAAAAACAATGTAATATTATTCGGCGGGTACTAAAAGAAGAAGCTACTAATATAAGTAATAATATACACGATAGAAAAGATAAATCTGTGGCTATAAATATGGCACAATATTTTCCAAATACGTGTCCATACGATGAAGATAAATATGATCGGGAAACACAAAGAGAAATCAATCTATTAAAGAATATACAAGATACATTAGGAAGACTAAAATAATACTTACTATTCATAATACAACTAAAAAGGATGAGGGATAAAATGGTTTTTAGTTTTGATACAGATGAAATCAAATATCTTTGGCAAAAGATAACTCGTGGACATTCTGATAAAGAAATATGGGGATTATCATATTCAATAGCAGAATTTATTGTTCCACGATTAAAAGTGTTTAAAAATAGAAATAAACATTCAACTCCTATGGGAGTTTCGGCGGAGGAGTGGGATAATATAACTGATAAAATGTGCTTTCCGTTTGAAATATTGTTAGATGATAATGAGTTAAAGCCCGATAATTACTTCAGAGATGATAAGGCTAAAGCAGAATATGATAATAAGGTTAAAGAAGGATTAGATCTATTTGTTAAATATTATTATGACTTGTGGGACTAATGGATAAATAAATGAGCAGACAAAAATTTTATAGTTTAACGCCACAACATAAGGATATTAGAGAAGATAAATTTAGATGTGGCGGTAAAGGTGGACAAAAACAAAATAAGACCGAATCAGGATCAAGATTTACCCATTTACCTTCAGGAGCAGTTGGAGAATGCCGGGAGGAAAGAAGCTGGAATACAAATAGAAAACGCGCTTGGCGTAGAATGGGTGAATCTAACAAGTTTAAAATGTGGGTTAAATTATTTACAGCAAAATTAGATGGATTAGATGATAGAATTGAAAATTCAATGAAAGAAACAAACATTAAAATAGAATATAAAGAAGATGGAAAGTGGGTAGATGAAAATGAACGCATTTGATGTCTTAACAAAAGCCCTTGGCCTTGATTATAAATGTATCGCACACATTACCGAGGATAATGACTCGTTCGTCTATTCTATCCCTATTTACGGCCCAAATATGCCTACTTATGAGTACGAGGATAATACACTTATTGTGAATATCGGCGGGAGAGAAGAAAAATTCCATATAAGTAACATAAAACAACTATCATCAATAGTAACATAATAATTACATTAATCAAGGAAAGTACTGTTTAACGTTACTTTAGATAATAATTGTATTCAAAAATTGTTCAAAAATATAGCCGGGGAAACCCGGCTTTTATTGTTGGTTATATATATTTTATTTAGATGTTTGATATTCAGTGTTAAGTATATAATGTAAGGAACTCTTAGATGTAATATTATACTTTAGCATTATATCTTTATATGTCATTCCATTATTTCTATCTTGTTTTATGTTATTTACTGTATTATCTGTGAACTTTCTCCTTTTCCCCGCCGCTTTTAATGAATGTTCTAAACGATCCTTTGGTGAACGATCCATCATATTATCGGATTGTGATCCAATGGCGATATTGTCCGCTGTATTATTGGATTTATCCCCATTTAAATGTCTAATAGCTATATCATCACCAAAAATATCATCTTTATACTTCTGATAACCCGTTAATTGATGAACTGGAATACGATAATTATTCTGGTCAACAGATCTAGGATATGGCCGACAGCTAAAGGTGAGATAACCACGAGTATCCTTTCGTAATTTTAGTACCTTACCTGTAGAACTAATAACATCACCATTATTAATATGATAGCCCTTATTAAAAATGGTTACTAATGCTCCTGCAATTTTAGATTCTTTAATCATTTTACCTCTTTCTTCTCCCGCCGTTTTTCGTTTCTAATCGTATTCCATTTTTGTTTTAAACACTTGTAATCAACGCTATTTTTCTCATATGCTCTAAAACTACTATAATTGATCTTTATCAATTCCTCTGGAATAAAATTCTTATAAATCCAATAAGATAACTTAACTGCTTCGCGTTCAAATTCCCAATCTCTATTAAAACTAGTTCGTGGATCATCAATATAATAATTCATTTGCATATGATGAGCTAATTCATGACAAACAGAAGCAGTTAACCATTCATTACTAGAAATATGATTACTTATAAAAATATCCCGTAAGTCTAAATCATAATAACAATAATCTTTTTCAACGAATATAACGCGGGAGCGACAATGAGAAACTAATTGAGTTAAAAAATTAAGTACTTCTACATTAGGATATGTTATAAGATTTATAACTGGATAAGGAAAGGTATTCTTTATTGCTTCTATTGAGTTTTTAGTATTTATTTTCATTTAAACTCTTTTTCTCCATATCCCGCCTTTTTATAAGAGAAATAAACGGAGTTAATTCCTTGTCCCTCACTTGTATAATCTTTATAATTAGATATGATAATATGAACCTTCATTATTTATCCTCCTTTAAGGTTTCCCCGCCATAAACCGGCGGGAGAATAAGAAAAATTAAAGTATATTTATCACGTAACATTCAATAACCAGTTTCTTAGAAGACGATCATAACATTCAAATGTATCTGCTTGTACAATATTCTGCTTCATTTCGCCTTTTATTAGGCAGCTAAATTTAAAACAATAATTATACATATGATCGTGCTGTTTAGTTATAGTAGTTAAATTACCTAAACCAATATTATAAGCATTATATGCTTTCTCATGGATGCTTAAAATTATCTCTTCTAATCTAAATTCCTTAGCACAATGTATAATATTATAATGTTCTATATCTTTTAATAATTGTAATCCTTCTTTTTCTAGTGCTTCTGTCATTCTATTTATCCTTTTTATTATATAAATAATACTGCTCAGTATATAAACAAGGAAGTTCCTGCTCCTTTGTTTTTAGTAACTCCGCCACAACTTTATTTAAAACAGCATTTAATTTAATAACATCTCCAGATAATAGTGCCTTATGGAATAAAACGGTTTGCTCATGCGTCAATTCATCTCTATAAATAGTTGTATTTAATATTAATGCAGTCCAAACTAGTCGTTCGAGTTCCTTATCTGTTGGATTGCCATGACTTTTATTAAAAGCTTGTAAATAGGTGTTTGCAAACACATTATCACGGCAAATTTTGTAGTATTCCCCAATCATTCTACTCATTTCTATCTATTCCTTTCTATATATTTCTTTCTATCGAGTAAATGCAGATAATACAGAATCCCAAGTACAATTATCAAGGCTATAGTCATCTCTAACATGTAGAAAACGTGGATGACCTAATCTATTATTCTTAGTAATCTCTTGTGCTCTTACCTCAATAACCTTACCTAAATAGTAATCTTGATTATCGGTGAAATCTTTACGTTCCTCATCTGTCATACCTGAACATTGACCAATTTCAATAATTTTACCATTATCATAAACACCAAATACAATAGCTCCAATCATTTCCTCATATTTACCAGCTTTACCTTCTGTAAAACCAGTAATAATAACGGAAACTGTATTATCCCATTTCCATTTCCACCAATCTTTACCATAAGATGTATACTTAGACTTTATAATAACACCTTCTTCATCATCACTAATAAGACGATCATAAAAGTCTGTCATATCTTCATTAGAATCATATGTGGATAGCGGAAGCTTCCAATACTTATTATTAACTACTTTCATGATATGAAGTAATAAGTCCCGGCGACGGAAATAAGGTAAATCACGTACATCTTCACCATTATAATAAAGAATATCAAAAGGATAATAAAAAGCCTTACCATTTTCCTCCTGGAAGGCTAGTGCTTTATCTTCACTAGCGCCCATACAAGATCCTGTAGCGTTCCTTCCATTAGGATGCATAATTTCGCCATCAATAATTGTTAAACCAATAAACGTATCTATTGTAGGATGTAAATGAGGAACATTAATAGCACGATCTATATATAATCCATTACCTTTAGATTTATGGCGGGAAGTAAAAGAAACAGGTAAATTATTACCAAAATGACATAAGAAACGCCTTCCATCTAATTTCTGCTCCGCAAAATAACTACTGTCATTAATAATTAAATTACCTTCCTTATTACAACGAGTAGAAGCACCATCTTTGGCCCTAGCAGGTTTAATCTGTAACATTATTCGTCCTTTCAATTGGATTTCGTTTCACAACAACACATAATTTATACCACAAAGGGACGGCGTTGTCAAGTCATTTCTATCAATTTTACCTATCAAGCTTTATCTATCAAGTCATTTCTAAAATAAATCTGTTCTATTAATCGTAATATGTGACGATTATAAACAAATATCAATACATTACTCGCAATTAATTACGATTTAATAACATGATTAAATAACATGATTATTTTCGCGGTAACGAATCCTCATACTATTTAAGATAATATAACTATTTACTAAGATATATCTTATATGATGATTGTTGCCTTTCTTTATTCTTTGGATGACGTTTGTATAAAAAGTCTCTAAATAACATCTTTTTAAACAAGTTAGGTTGATTGCACCAAGCAGCTAGGTCAGTATAAAAATGTTTCTTATCACTTTCCCAACAACTTATATCTCTCATTAGATAAGGCAAACAACAATTATCCCTTAGATAATTTAGCCTATTTATCGTTTCACTTATGGTCATCTCGGGATTACAATAAACAAAGAACTTTAATTGCCAGGGTTTCCGCCAATCCAACAATTCTAGCTTTTTATCCACTAAACTTATATATGACCAACTATCAAACGCAAATATATAGTTCCCCAAGTACTTTAGCTTCGATAGTAATAAGGAGTTCTCATTATCTATTAATCTTATATCAAATCCTTGATTAAACTGACATTTTATCTTTTTATCTACTAATTCTTGTAGTAATTCCTTGTGATTAGGTAACGCCAAAAAGTTGTTATCCATAAACATGGTTTTATTGTGCCTTACTATATTATTAATAGAATTAACTTGGTGTATTGTGCCTTCTTTTCGCGGGACGAAACAAAAAGAACAATTCCTTATACATCCTCTACTAATAAACCCATAAGAAACATCGTTATCACCATATAAAGAGTAATCAGGCTCCAATAGCTCTATCTCATTAGGTAGCTCTTTAGATAAACTATAACCAGTTCCACCAAATTCTACGTTGTTGTCATGCAAAATGTAATTATATGATTCTAAGAATATAACACTACAAAATATCTTGTCATATCCAGGTGGAACAACATAATATACACGCTTTCTCGTTGGATAATAAGATAGATTTAGTCTTACTAAACTTATATTGGCTCCAATTCCCTTGTAATATGTAGATAATTTCATTAAAGCTAAATTAGGTATCTTTGAGTCAGCATCAATTAATAATACATTCATTACTATTCTACTCCTTATGGTTTCATCCTTATGGTTTCATCCTTTAGCTCTTTTTCTCCCGCCATTATAATGATATACTGGGTTATTTTAAGATAAATAGTTTCTCATAATTCTTTTTAGATCCAGTATTCTTCGTTAAACTTGTAACCCGCTCTTTTTGCCATATACACTTAAAATCATTAGGCATATTAAATTCACTTATAAATATCTTATTAGTTTTCCCTATTTCGCGGCAAAAAGAATAAAAAGAATCGTAATTAAACTTTCCTTTATAACCAGTAGTACCATAATAAGGAATATCACAATAAACGATAGAGCCAATAGGAATGATAACATCTCGATAATCTAAATTAGTGAATTCAATTCCCTTTAATTTAGGTGCTTGTTTTAGTACGTTATTATATGATTCCATTCCATAATTACGTTTACCTAATTTGTCCCTACTATATCCTCCCCACCATTTTCCACCATAAGATAGGTTAAAACCAACATAACCAACTAAATGTGGTTCTATAATACCCTGATTGTTCTTTATATACTTATAATACTCCTCAGACACGTCTTTTGGTGGCTCCCAACCATTCTGTAACGCCTTTAAAAAGGATATTAAATACTGATGACTATCATTGGCAATTCTTACACGATTATTAGACACCTTATCAATAAAATTAGCCCCACCACAGAATAAATCTACTATTGGGCTTGTTTCATCATCAATAAAAGGTAATATTTCTCTCGCTAAACGATTCTTTGATCCTTGATATTTCATTTATCCTCCGTATTATCATACACCATAGTTATCAATAATACACCTTTTTATCCTTTTGTCAAGGTTAAAGTCAACTTTCCCCACGTATAAAACACTTTTATTAATAGAAAAAAGCCGGGAGCAGAGAAAAAAGAAACAATAATCTACATAGAGTAATAGAATTACCTATATACATATATAGAACTACATATAGAGATGAATAGATATAGATACCTATAAATAGATAGAGATACCTATAAATAGATAAATACAGTTACCTATAAATAGAGTTACCTATAAATACATCTATTAGTGAGCGGCGCACACATTATAATATACCATTATAATATACCATTATAATATACCATTATAATATACCATATTTTGTGCCTTTAGATATTTCTATTACCATTTACCATAGTTTTTATAATTACATGTTTTTATTACCATATTATTGTATTGTACCATACTATAAAATAATATTATCTATTATACCATAGTTTTACCTTTTAAAATCAATATTATTATATTGTACCATATTATATTATACCATAGTTTTACCGTTTAAAATCAATATGATAGGGATAATAGGTATGCCACCCACCTCAATCTATATCACGGAATCTCGAACTGTAAAGATTATTTACATGGGGAAAAGATGAACGATTTCAATAGGTTACACCATATAGTTAACGTAATAGGTATTCCTAGTTAGATTAAATTATGGTATGCTTCTGATAAGGTATATTATGGATAGTTGAAACAATACTCAAATGAATAAAGGATAGTGCTATCATATAGTTATGAGATAATGTTGGCCCTACTTAATGATACCGATAGTACCAGACCATAGCGCTCTGGCGAC
>Ga0207997_1000043_pt1 | contig 51320 bp, 53 predicted proteins | sample AntAceMetag02UKN_FD_184777 | JGI IMG/M metagenome (GOLD analysis project Ga0207997, IMG submission 184777) | Saline lake microbial communities from Ace Lake, Antarctica - Antarctic Ace Lake Metagenome 02UKN (SPAdes) (version 2) | ecosystem: Environmental > Aquatic > Non-marine Saline and... | reverse complement strand
TTATAGAGTTTCCATTATTTAAAATCCAAGCACCAGGCCAAGCCGCACCAGAGCCTCCTGGCCTAGAAAGATCTAAATAAGAATAAATGGAATTCAAATTATCATGAATTTCATTTAGATCTTCATTTTCAATTGAATCTCCTGAATTTAAAGATGTCCAACTAAAAGCCATGGGTTACTAAATTATTTATTTCTTACTACAATTTAAGTGAACTGGCCAAAGAGAAATTCCTTTTTTGTCTACCTTCCTAGTCAAAAGAGTAATTTTATCATTCTTTCTAAATTTTTTGCCACAAATAGGACAAATTGTTTCTTCAAAATGAACATCTGAATAATAAACAACACCGTGAAGTTCAGTAGCAGTTATTTTGCCAGCATTATCAATAGGCTTCCCATCCATATCTAATCTATCTTTTGAAAGCCTAATAGTATGAGCTCCTATTTTTAAAAGCCCACATTTTACACACATCCTAGCTGCACTAGGCAATATTTTTCCTCTATGCTGGACTAAAACTAGTCCCCATTTATGTTTACAATCTTCTTTCATATAAATATAATTACATTATTAATGCGACCTTTATTTATAAGTCATTAAACTTAAATCTCTAAAGTTCCATCCTTGCTTAAAACAAATAATTTCTCTCCTTTTTGATTAAAAAAATTCAATTGATTCCCTGATTTTACTATTTTAAAATCGCCCAAATCTGCTATCTCTTTAGTCTCTGTGCTGTCCGAAGATAACCATCTTAATCCAAACACTCTTTCTAAAATCAAAATTCCACTTCCCGTTAATAAAAGTTTTAAAAATTTTCTTCTACTTTGTTTCATCTTTTTTGTCAAAATTAGAAGTTTCCTCTCCTCCTATGGCTTTATCTTCTGCGCTTTTAATCTCTTCTTCTATCTCCATTTTCCCTTTTTTAAACTCACCCTTCACTTTCCCTAAGGTTCTAGCCAATTGGGGAATTTCTTTAACTCCAAAAAACACTACGGCGATAACCATTATAATTATTAATATTTCACCAATTCCTAACATTTTTTTATATTAAATTAAGAAATTTTTTACTAAATGATCTCGACTTTTAATTTTTTAACTTTGTTTCTTTTTTCTTAAGACTTAAACTATATCCCAAAAAATAAAGTCCAGCTAACGGAAAGAATAAAAGTAACATTGTAACGCCTGTCCCATCTGGAGTTATTATAGCAGAAAATATTAGAAAACCCAAAAAAATATATTTATAATTGTTTTTCCAAAAACTAGAACTGACTAAGCCAAGGCTACTTAACAAAACCATAAAAATGGGAATCTGAAACATTATGCCTACCGCTATAACTAAAACAAATGTTAAGCTTACAAACTCATAAGCAGTAAAAAGCGGAGAAGCTCCTAAAACCGTAGCAAATGAATAAAGAATTTTGAAAGTGGAAGGAATTAAAATAAGATAAGAGAAAAAACAACCTAAAATAAATAAAATTACCGAAAAGATTACTACTTTGGATACGGCTTTTTTTTCTTTTTCATAAAGAGCTGGGGAAATAAATTTGATTAATCTATAAAGAAGAATAGGAAATGTAAGAATAAAGGCTAAAGATAAAGCAATTATTATTTGGGTCAAAAAAGCATTCAAAGGGTTAAGGACAACTATCTCAACTTGAGATGGTAATAAACTTTGTTGAAGATACTTAAAAAATTGAGCCGAAAAAGAATAAATGGTGGGTACTGGCAAAAAAAGTCCTTTTCCTAAAACTTCAATTTGTTTTAATCCAAATCCAAAAAAGAAAATTGCAAAACCCAGAAAAAAATAAATCCACAATAAAATATTTTTCAAAAATTCTTTCAATTCGTAAAGAAAAGTCATAAAAACTGATTAAAAATTAATCAAGAATTAATATTAATTCATCTGATGAGTTATAGACTCCTAATTCAGTAGAAGAATATGGGCTAAATCTAAAATTGCCAATTTTCATATTGGAAAATTGTGATTGGCCAGCAGGATTAACATAGTAAGCAGGATTATTATAGTCGTAAAATTCAGTAGCTGAAATTCTTCCGGCTTTCGCCTGAGGAGTCGTTCCGACATTAATGGGCTTAGAGGCATTTGGAACGGGAGGAGAACTGCTTGGCACATCCCAAGCGAGAATGAAATAACCGAAAACAAATGTTAAGACTAAGGCACTCATTAAAAAGGCGATAACTTTTAGTTTTGGTTTAAACATAGTTCTTTAAAAAATTATTTAATGACCTTTATCTTTTAATTTATTCTAAAATATTTATTGTTTTTACTTTAAATTCGATTTTGCCACGAATATTTTCATCACTATCAACTAAAATTTTCATTCCTTCCTTCAAGTAGCTTAACCCCTCTGTCCCCTGCAGATATTCTGATTGATTTTTTTTGAAAGTTAACGTTTCGTCCGTAAAAACACAAGTTAAATTTCTAGAAATCCCATCAGCAAAGTTAGTGCCTTCAGCAATTATAATTAAAGAGTTATCTTTCTTTTCAAGAATATCCCCAGCAGTAGAAAAAATAGCTGGAGGCATAATTGAGGTAACTAAGGATTTTTCTTCTCCAGTTGTTTCATCTTTAATTTTTACTTCCCCTATTTTACCTGCTTCAGATTCAGCTGGAAGAATAATTTCTTTTACAGATGGTAATTCTTCGTTTTTTTTCTCTTTCTCAACTTTTATTAAACAATAAACTAGACATGCTCCAATAATAATTATTCCTAAAATAACGAATAAGGCTCTATATTTTTTTAATAAATTGGACATATGTTTTTGTTTAATTAATGCTTTAATTATCTAATTTTACGGAGATACTTCTTCCCATTCTGGCAATGGGAGACTTACTTCTATCGAATGAGACACGGGACAAAAACCTGCGTCATCTGTTATTTTAAGAGTAATAATTTTATCTCCTGAGTCAGTAAATTTAATTAGAGGATTTTTTGTCCATTGATTTGATGTTGAAGCAAATGTCGCTTCCGTTAATGTCCAGTAGAAAGTTGCGCTAGAACAGGGTATTGAGGAATCAGATGAATCATGGCAAACACTTTGATTTAATCCATCAACAGCAATTAGTTGAACGATTTCGCCTGCGCTTGGTGAAGAGGGAACCAATATAAATTTAGGATAAGGGTTAGCATGATCATTCATTTTAAATGAATTTGGGTCTGACCATTCTGACCATTTGCCACTCCCGGTATCTTTTACTCTTACTTTCCAAAAATAAGTAGTACTCCAAGCAAGCTTAGATAACCAATCTCCTTCTTCGTCATGATTTAAATCTAAAGTATAACTATGTGAACTTACGTTTACTACATGATTAAATTTCAATCCCGAAAAGTTTGAATCTCCATCCACCCAGATTTCATAACTTTGCTGAGGGTCACCATCTGAATCAGAATATATCCAGTCAAAATTAATTGAAGTACCTAGCGCTACTTGAGGGCTTACCCAACAATGATTCCATGTTTCTCCTCCTGGCTGAGGTTTATAAGGAGGCCAATTAAAATTAAAAGATGTTTTTACTTTATAATTAGAGTCCGAACAAACATCCTGGGTTTCTAGATTATTGCAATTAAAACTAATCCAACCAACTACAAAGTCTCCCCAAGCCCATCCTTCAAAGTTTTTAGTCTCTCCATTTATTTTAACTCCATAATTAGATCCTTTTAAGCTTATCCATCCGTCCCAACCATCTCCATAAGCCAAAGCTCTGGCCCAACCGGAAACTTCAAGATCATGGCTTAATAGATTAACTTCTGCTCGACAAGTTCCTGAGGGGCAACCTGAAAGTTCAGCTTGGTTAAAACTGATCCAACCAATATTTTCTGACCAAGCATAACCAGAAAAAATACCATTAGAATCAATATGGACTCCATAATCAGCACTTGCTCCATCAGATGTATTATTAAAACTTATCCACCCAATATTTTCTGACCAAGCCCAACCTGAAACATTATCTCCTGAATTAGCATTAACCTGTGTTATTTTAAGATTATTAAAAAAGAAAAAAGCTAAAAGAATTAAAATTCCTGAAATAAACAGAAATAATAATTTAAATTCTTTTTTCTTTTTAATAGTTTTCATTTTTTTATTTAATTTTTTATTTTTTTGGTTTTATTACTTGATCAACAATTCCGTATTTCTTGGCTTCCTCCGCTGATAAATAAAAATCTCTATCCGTGTCTTTTTCAACTTTTTTTATAGGTTGTCCAGTGTGCTTAGCTAATATTTCTTTCTTGCATTCTTTCTCTGTATTTTCTAATAATTCTTTTTTCCAAACTGTTAACGCTCTATCGTAATTGTGTCAACAGCAAGAGAACCATCTTCTTCTTGAGTTCCAAAACTACTCACTTCTATACCAACCTCAATATCTTCTAAACTTCCTGTTTCAGGCTCAATTAGAACTCCCTCTTCTATTTCTTCAGGTTTTTTAGGGAAAGAAATTATTGTAACTCGAACATCTTCTGCCAATTTCATTGAGAGGGTTTCTTCAAGCCACTCAATGGTTATTTTCTCTTCATCTATCTCCACTACTTTCCCTCTGGCATTAAAATGAACTCTTTCAATCGGAGCAAACTCGTATAAAGTAACAGTCTCTGAAACCGTGACAACTTCCTCAACTTTTTCCTGAGGAGTAATAACAAAAACAACCAATCCTCCCAAAAAGATTCCTACAATAAAAGAGATTACAATTAAAAATAAAGGGAATTTCATAAAATTAAGTTTTCAAATTATTATTTTAAGTTCTTAAGTTTTTGCGACCTTTTGTATTTATTTTAAACTATTTTAAAAGAGAAGTAAAAAATGTTTTTAAGTAAAACCGGCCCTGGCTTAAAATCCATTGAAAAAAGTTAACTATCCCGGGTCTGTCTAATACTTCCAAAAGTCCTGCCGTGGTCTTTTTCTGGAAAGGTTTAGTTTTTCTCTATTTCTTATTCACTTTTTATAAATCATGGAGCTACTTCATACCACTCAGGTAAAGGAAGATTTGCTTCTCCTTTACAGCAAATCTTAGAAGAATCGCCAGGATATTCATCTCCTGGTTTCAATCCCTGACAAACTAAATCTGCTCCACAATCAACATCACACACTTTTTCTACATTGAGACAACTCCCTGAGCCATTACAGGATTTAATCATTGTCCCTTGTTCATTATCACATTCACAGGCCACACCAGAACTAGTATATAAAGGAGGACTGCAAGACTGAAGAGGGGAACCACACGTTCCATCTTGACAGGTATAAGTTCCTCCTCGACATCCCTGACCTAGAATACCTGGGAAACAAGTCAAACTACAGTCCTGGTAATCCTTCCATTCTTCTGTTACATAACAAGAACTGCCAGAACAACCTCTGTTTATCCATTTCTTCTGTCTCCAATCACCAGAACATTGGTATTCGTCAGTCCAGGCGCTTAGACCACATTCCTGAACTTTTTCTTCATCGGGGGCAGAAGGATTTTCATAACATGCTTCATTTGCACATCCCCTGTCATAACAAATTCTACTATGATAAACATCATTATCTTCACAGTAATTACTGCTCCAGGAACCGCAAGAATCTATTCCACAGTCTTGGTAATTCGTCCAGGAACCAGTACTGCCGTAACAAGAACCTTCGGAACATCCCCCACTGGTTAACCTTTTCTCAACATCCTGGCCATCGGTTGAACAGCGGTATTCATAATAACTGGTGCTGCAGTCTGTCTGAGAATAGGTAGTCCAAGAACCAGTACTGCTGTAACAAGAACTTCCGGAGCACCCTCTACTGATTAACCTTCGCTGATACAGTACATTACTGCCTGAACAGACGGTTTGATATTCATAATAACTGGTGCTGCAGTCTGTCTGAGAATAGGTAACCCAGGAACCAGTATTGGTATAACAGGAGCCCCCGGAGCATCCTCTACTGATTAACCTTCGCTGATACAGTACATTACTGCCTGAACAGACGGTTTGATATTGATAATAACTGCTGCCGCAGTATGTTTGAGAATAGGTAGTCCAGGAACCAGTACTGCTGTAACAAGAACCTCCGGAACATCCTTTGCTGACTAACCTTTGCTGATACAGCACATTGCTGCCTGAACAGACGGTTTGATATTGATAATAACTGCTGCCGCAGTATGTTTGAGAATAGGTAGTCCAGGAACTATTAACAAATTCACAGGACTTGTATCCGTCACATAAACCACTTCTTAGCATGTATTGATACAACACATAACGGCCTGAACAGACGGTTTGGTATGTATAAGAAGTTGCAGGGACACACTGCCAAACAATACAGTGTGCTTTAAAAAATCCACAGTCGCAATCAGCACCACAATGAGAATCGGAACAAACAGCTTTACAAGCTACCCATCCAAACGCATTCGTGCAGGAACAGGTATAAGGACCACAATTCGCCTTAACACCTGGGGCAGAGACAATCAACAGAACTAAAGCAAAGAAAATAACTAAAATTACTTTAAATTTTAAACTCACCATATAGCTATTAATTTATCTAAGCCTGTGGCAAATCCTTTCACCTCAAAAGATTTGTCATCTATTTTATTAACCTCACAATCAAATGAATGAATTTCATTTAATGGTTTAATATCTTCTCTCTCACATTTAATTTCTTTTATTGGTTTATCAAAAGTTATTTGGAGATTAAACTTGCCTACATCAGACTGACCAAGAAGATATCTCCACTCAAATTTTTCTTCCATGGTTTCATAATAAAATTTTAGGGAATAATTTGAAAAGACAACAAGTTTTTTAAATTTCTCTTCATCATAATTATCAAAAAGATTGGAAAGATAGTCCCTATCTGGATTATAATTAACACTCAAAATATCAAAGGAAGAATGTGGCAAACCGTCCAGACAGGGTAAAAAACAAAGACTGGCTTCCTCCCCCCCTGTAGTTTCTTCTCCTTCGCTTACTGCAAAAAAAGGATAATTTATCATCTCTAGTCTTTTTCTAATCGCTTCTTTTTCATCATCGTCTTTATCCGCTCCGCTATAATAAGTTACTCCTTTAGTCTCAATATTTCCTCGAACAACAGCTAAAAATGCTTCAACGGCTGAAAAAGGAGGAGTTACTTTACATTTTGTATTAAGAAAAACTGTTTTCTCAACTGTAGAAATATTCATTTCCAGATCGCAATCATATGTGCTTTCCTCTTCCTCCAGAATAGGATAATAGTCGTTCCCAAAAAAATATTTTATATCTTTTTCTTCTCCAATAATTTCTTCTGGGATAAAAGGTTTTTCTTCATTTCGCAAAAAAATCCAGCCGATAATTGCTGTAAAAAACAAAATCACCACTATTAAGATTCCGATAATAATATTTCTGTTAATTTTTGGTTTCATTGTTAGATTATACTATTTTTACAAAGACCCATCTACCCTCGCCTTTTATTTCTTTCCTTTTATAACTTCATCAACAATACCGTATTTTTTGGCTTCTTCGGCGGAAAGGTAAAAGTCTCGGTCAGTATCTTTTTCAACTTTTTTTATAGGTTGTCTAGTATGCTTAGCTAATATTTCGTTAAGTATTCCTTTTATCTTTAATATCTGCTTAGCTTCAATCTCAATATCTGTAGCTTGTCCTTTTATCCCTCCGGCTACTTGGTGCAGTAATATTTCCGAGTTAGGTAGGGCAAACCTTTTACCCTTTTCGCCAGCCGTTAAAAGAGTGGCCCCCATGGAAGCAGCCATACCAATACAAATGGTGGAGATATCACAACTGACATACTGCATAGTATCGTAAATAGCCAAGCCAGCCGTAACTGAGCCCCCCGGGCTGTTAATATATAGTTTAATATCTTTTTTAGAATCTCTAGAAGCTAGGAACAAAATTTGAGCAATAACTAAATTAGCCACACTATCCGTAATAGGGCCTGCTAAAAAGATTATTCTTTCTTCTAATAAACGAGAAAAAATATCATAAACTCTTTCTCCTCTTTGTGATTTTTCAATGATTGATGGAACTAATGGCATATTATTTAATAAAACTTTCTAATTTATTGAAAACCTTTTCATTGTACATTGCACTTTTAGTATAATCTTTTAGTCTTTCAATATCAATTTTCTTGACTTCGTCTTTATTCGGATAATTTTTCAATGTTTTATTTGTTTCTTCTTCTATCTCTTCTTTAGAAACTTTAATCTCTTCTTCTTTGCCAATTTTTCTTAAAGCTAAAAAGTTTTTAACCCTTTTCTCGGCAGTATCTATAAAAGAATCTTTAATCTCTTTTTCTGTTTTTTTAATTTGTTTTAAATACTCTTCAAAAGGAATTTTAAGCCCTTGGTCTACTTTTTGCTTCAATTCTTCTAACAAACTATCTTTTTGATTCTCAACTAAAATCTCTGGTAATTCAGACTTAGATTCCTGGGCTATTTTTTCTAAAATTTCGTTTCTTATTTTTTGTTTCTGTTCAAGCTCTTTTTCTTTCTCCAGGTTTTCTTTTATATTTTTTTTAAAAGAATCCAAATCCTTAAATTCACCTAATTTACTGGCAAATTCATCATTCAGTTCGGGTAATTCCATTTTCTGAAGTGATTTCATCGTCACTTTAAAAGTTATGTCTTTACCAGCTAATACTTTATTATTATGTTCTTTTGGGAAAATAACACTAAATTCTTTTTGCTCGTCTTTTTTCATTCCTTCTAAGTTTTCTTCAAACCCGGGAGCAATATTAGCTTTCCCTAATATAAATTTGTCCTTAAATATTTTATTATTCTCAATTTGAGGACTTTGATACTCAATTTCTATAAAATCATCTTTTTTAGCTTCTCGGTCTAATGGAGTAAAAACTGCCCTTGACTGTTGAACCCATTTTAAGGTATCTTTAACATCTTGATCCGTAACTGAAATTTCTTTTTTCTTTATTTGGAAAGCAATCGTTTTATAATCTGGCAAAACAATATCTGGTAAAATAGAAACTTTAACTTTAAATTCAAAGGGATTACCTTGGGCTAATTTGATAATATTTACTTCTGGGCTAGATATTGGTTCTATATTTTCTCTATAAATCGCCTGGGGGTATTTATCTTTTACTGTCAAGTCTGCCGCTTGGGCTAAAATTTTATCCGACCCAATCTCTTTTTCCAAAATATCCTGAGGAACATTACCTTTTCTAAAACCCTTAACCACAATATTTTCACCTAAAATAGAATATGCTTTATCTACATAAGGCTTAAATTCTTCCCAAGGGAGCTCAAACGAAATTTCTATTTCTGATTTTGGTAATTTTTTAGAATCAACCTTCATATTTTTCTGATGCTTTCTTTATGATTTCTTTTGCCTGAACAACTTTTCCCCATCCCATAATTTTAACAAATTTATCTTTTTCTAAGTTTTTATAATCTTGAAAAAAAACTTCAATTTCTTTTTTCAGGTGTTGATTAATGTCTTCTATATTTTCCACTCCTTTAAAGTGCGGGTCTAATTTTTCTAAAGGTACCGCAATAATTTTATGATCAATGCCTTTTTCGTCTTCCATCATCAAAACACCTACCGGGGTTGCTTTAACTAAACAACCTGGGAAGGTAGAATAAGTAGATAAAAGAACTATGTCTAAGGGGTCGCCGTCCTCTGATAATGTTTGAGGGATAAAACCGTATTCAAAAGGGAAAAAGAGAGGAGAATGTATAATTCTATCTAGCTCAAAATTACCTTTGGTTTCATTATATTCATATTTATTAGAAGAATTTTTAGGAACTTCAACAATCACGTTAATTTCGTCGGGTGAATTATCTCCACAAGAAATATCTTTATAAAGGTTAGTCATAAATTTAAGTTAATATTTATTTTTGACATTTTCGGCAATAAATTGCTTGAGGATACACTTCTAAACGAGCTGGAGAAATTGGTTGTTTGCATTTTTCGCACGAACCATATTTATTATCTTTTATTTTTTCTAGAGCTTTATTTATCTTTTCCAATTCTATCTCTAGCGTATTTTCAACGGGTAAAAGATTACCATATTCTTCTACTTCATTTGCTTCGTCTTCTAAACTGTTATTATTAAGTCTGGGGTAAATTGTATCCCAATCTCCTTTCAAGTCTTTGTCCTTTTTCGCGAAAGTCTTTAGTTGCTGTTCTATTTTTATCTTATTTTGCTCCAACTTTTTTTTAATCTTTTTTAATAATATTTCTTTCATATTTTAAAGATATTTAGATTTCAATAAATAGAGTGCGATTACAACTGAAACAAATAAAAGAAAAATCAATATTCTCATTAGAATCTTTTCTTGAGAAGATTGTGTTTTAGGCAAAGGACGATAAATAATTTCTCCTCCTGGTTTTTCTAAAGTAAAAATCTTTTTTGCCTGGATAGATCCCTGGGCAACTGCTGCTTTTTGTTTATCTTTAATCCTATCTAAAAACTTATTTCTTTCTTTTTCTTCTCCTGGAGAAATTTTTCCTAGGCCTTTTAATACTTTTTCTTTTGCTAAAATTCTTTTATTTTCTTCTGCTGCTCTTTTCCCCTCTTCTATCTCTGTTCTTCTTTTTTCTATCTTATCTTCCTCTATTTCTTCTTTCATAACAACGGCTTCTGTATTTTGCTCATCCATTTTTTGGGAGGCTTGTTCTGCTTTCCTGGCTTTTTCTTCAGCAACAAGCTTCTCTTTAATCTCAATGATTATGTTTTTATCTTTCTGTTCAGGTTGCTTTCTCTCCACGGAGATAAATTCTTGTTCTGTCTCTCCCCCAACTTTCTCCTTGCCCTCTTCTTCTACTTTAATTGATTCTGGAGCGAAAATGCCCGAAGGCTTTTCTGTATTTTTTAATAAATTATCTATTTCTATTATCGTTGCTTCTAACTTTTCTTTTTCCACAAAAATCTTTTTATAATTTAAATCTATTTCTTTTATTTGATTCAAATTCTTATTAATGTTTTTTTGTTTATCCCATCTATCTTTTTCAATAGATTGTCTTTCTTGTTCCATCTTCCAGATTTTTTCTCCTATTTCTCTCCCTTTTACTAAGTCTCCTTCTCCTCGTTTGTTCTCTTTAAATACTTTTATTTCCCTTTCAATCTCTGCTTCTTTTATCAAGATATCTTGGAGGCCTTTATTTGTTTGTTTATTTTTTGCTTCCAATTCTACTTTTTCAGATATTAAAGGAGCTAATTGAAGATGATATAATTCAATTTCTTTTTTAATTTTTTCTTTCTCTTTTTCCAATTTTATCTTTTCTTGGAGATCAATTGTTTTTTTCTCTACTTGTTTTAATCTATTCTCTTCTTTTAGAGAAAGTTCTAACTTAATATTAATATTTTTGATCTGATCTTCTATTTTTTTAACATCTTCCAATTGTTTCCATTTTTGATCTTCAATTTCTTTTATCTTTTCTTCTATTTTCCATCTTTCTTTTTCTATTTTATGTTTCTCAATAGGGTCCTCAGTTGCTGCTTCTTTTTGTTCAATCGATCTTTTTCTATTTTCCAGATTTGCCTCGTCCTTTAAAATGTCTTTCAAAACATCTTTCAACATATCCTTTTTCTGATCAATCTTTTCTTTTTGTTCTTCCAATGGGGTTCTACTTAATAAAAACTCTTTTAATTTTGCTTGTACTTCTATTTTTTCTTTTTTTAATTTTACCTCTAGAGTTTTTCTGTCCGCCAACCTCTTTTCTCTGTCTTTACCTTCTTCAATGGCCCGTTCTCTAATACCTTGTATTATTTTTTCTTCTTCTGCTCTAGATCTCTCTATTCTCCCTTTCTGCTCCTCTTCTTCTTTTATTCTTTCTTTTTCTCTGACTTCTGCTAATTCTCTTTGTTTTTTGGATATTATCTCTATCTCTTTTTCCTTAGCTTTTGTTTTTATACTTTCTATATCCTGACGCTCTTTTTCTAATTCTCTTTCTCTCTTTTCCATTTCCTCTGTCCTTTTCCGTTTTTTCTCTCTCTCAACCCTACCTGCTTCACCAGCTTTTGCCTTGATCATATTAATTAATCTTTTTTCTTCTCTTTGTTTTCTTTCGGCCAATACTGATTCTCCTTCTCTTTTTAAAGAGAGGATATCTTCTCTCATCGTCAAGATTATTCCTTGGTCAAGGATTTCCGAAACTGATTTTTCTCTTTTATCAGAAATAGTTTTTTCTTTTACTAATTCTTTTAATTTTTCTTCCATAGGTTTAATTTAAATTTTTTAGTTTTTTAAATTTGGTTTAAACCCCGCTTCCTTTGCTGACAAATCAATTCTCCCCGTGTTATCTATCCCGGTTACTTTTACCGGAATAATATCTCCTACTTTTACCAGGTCTGTTACTTTTTCTACTCTGGTTGAAGTGAATTTAGAAATGTGAACTAGTCCTTCTTGCCCAGGTAACATCTCCACAAATGCTCCAAAGTCCATAATCTTTTTTACTTTGCCTTGATAAATTTCTCCAATTTTTACTTCTCTGGTAATATCTTCCACCCACTTAACTGCTTTTTCAGCATCACCTCCTTCTTTTCTAGTAACAAATACTTCTCCTGAGTCTTCAATGTCAATATCTACTCCACAAGTATCAATTATCTCATTTATCATTTTTCCTCCTGGGCCGATAACTGTTCCTATCTTATCAGGATTAATTTTCAATGTATATATTCTAGGGGCTAATTCAGATAATTCTTTTCTTGGTTCAGATAAAGTTTTATTAGTTTTTTCTAAAATTTCTAATCTGGCTTTTTTTGCTCTCTCTAATATTTCTTTTAACATTTTATCATTAATCCCATCTATTTTCACATCTAACTGTATAGCTGTAATTCCATTTTTTGTACCAGCTACCTTAAAATCCATCCCGCCATGTCCATCTTCTTCTCCCTGGATATCAGTAAGCAATTTATATTCTTCATTATCTCCTTGGATTATCCCCATGGCAATTCCAGCAGCTGGATTTTTTATCGGAACTCCCGCATCCATTAAAGATAGGGAAGTACCAGACACAGAAGCCATGCTACTTGAACCATTTGAACAAAGAATTTCAGTCACCGTTATAATTGTATAAGGGAAATCTTCAAGATTAGGAAGCAATGGTATTATAGCTTTTTCAGCTAATGCCCCATGCCCTATTTCTCTTCTCCCTGGTCCTCTCATTGGTTTTACTTCCCCTGAACAATAAGGTGGAAAATTATAATAATGAATAAATCTTTTTTTACCCACAAGTTCCATTTCATCTAAAAGCTGTTTATCCCCTGGTGCTCCTAATGTTGTTACTGACAAAGCCTTGGTCAGACCGCGAGAAAAAAATGCTGAACCATGAACTCTAGGTAAAATATTTACTCTGGTATTAATCTCCCGTACTTCATCTATTTTTCTTCCATCTGGCCTTTTGTTATTTTTTAAAATATTCGCTTTTAATGTCTCTCCATATTTCTGATCAAAAAAATAAAGAGCATCTTTAATCTTATTCTCTTGGTCTTCAATATATTTTTCTTCTATTGTTTCTATTAAAGATTTTTTTAAAACAGTAAGATCTTTTTGTCTTTTTTGAGCATCTTTTTGATAAATTGCTTTTTCTAATTTATCAGCTAAAAAGCTTTCCACTTCTTTTTTAATTTCGGGGTCGTATTCCTCAACTGGAAATACAACTTTTTCCTTCCCAATTTTCTGAGCAATTTCTTTTTGAAAATCAATTATCTTTTGGAGATAAGGTTTGGCAAAATCAAAAGCTTTGCAAACTACATCCTCGTTAATTTCATCCCCTCCGGCTTCAATCATATTTATTAAGATATCTCCCTCTTTTTCGATAGCGGAAACCAATAAATCTATCTTACTTTGTTTTCTTTCCTCAGTCGTTGGATTCAAAATAAAATTGTTATCTTTTTCTCCTACCCTTACAGCCGAAACAGGTCCTTGCCAGGGGATTTCGGAGATTAACAAGCTTAAAGAAGAACCTATTAACCCTAAAACTGCGGGATCATTTTTTTGGTCATAGGAAAGACAAATATCAACTATTTGAATTTCTTTATGAATATCTTTGGAAAATCTGGGTCTAACAGCCCTGTCAATTATTCTAGAAATTAAAACTGAATTGTCTGAAGGACGACCTTCTCTTTTAAGAAAACGTGAACCACGGATTCTGCCAGCTGCATAATACCTTTCTTCGTATCGACAAGTTAAAGGAAAGAAATCAAGTCCTTCTCTTTCTTCCCCTAGTTGAGAAACACTAAAAATTGATGTATCTCCATATTTTATTAAAACATTTCCCGAAGCCTTTTCGGCCAACCCGCCTGTTTCAACTTCAAGATTTCTCCCTCCTATTTCTATTTTAAATTTATTCATTTAAGTAAGTTAATTAAAGACTCTCTGTTCTCCTGACAGAAGAACGTGTTTTCGGCGTAGGCTTAGCTTCTTCGAAATTAAGTAAAAAAGCTTTTAAGTTTTTTTCAATATCTATAAATTCATCAGCAACTTCTTTCAACCTTGAGGAAGTCGTTCTTCCAAAGGCCATGACTTCCACTCTTTTGCCTTGATTTTTTAAATACTCAACTAAGGGTATAAAGTCACCATCCCCAGAACAAAGTATCACAACATCTACCCCCGGAGCAGTTCTGATGGCATCGATCACTATGCCAACATCCCAATCAGCTTTCTTGCTTCCTCCATAAAATTCCTGTAAATCTCTTACCTTTGTTTCTATGCCTAATTTTATTAAGGCCTCAAAAAAAGCTTTTTCTTCTCCTGTTTTAGTTCTAACTACATAAGCAAATGCTCTTATAAATTTTCTTCCCGCAATCGCTTTTTTCAAAATCTCCTTAAAATTAACCTTTGATTGGTGAAGATTTCTTGCTGAGTAATAAAGATTTTGAACATCAATTAAAACTTCTACTCTTTGTTCTTTTGGTTTAATAGACATATTATTTTTTCAACCCTATCTTTCCCAAAATAGAATTGTATTTTCTTTTATTGGTTCTTTCTAAATAATTAAGTAACCTCTTTCTCTTAACAACCATTTTCAAAAGCCCACGCCTGGAATGAAAATCTTTAGGGTGTTTTTTAAGATGCGAAAGCAATTCTTTAATCTCTCCACTTAAAATAGAAATCTGAACACCAGCTGAACCAGTATCAGTTTCATGAATTTTAGCCTCTTTTATTATCTTTGTTTTTTTGTCTGTTTTTAACATAACTTTTATTTTTTATTTCTTCATTGTGCCCCCAACAGGAGTCGAACCTGTAACCTTATCCTTAAGAGGGATCTGCTCTGCCAATTGAGCTATGGGGGCATTGTCTTTACTCTCTTTCCCTCATTTCGCTCCTCATTAATTTTAACACCTAAAGGAACAAAGTTCACTTCGATCACCATAGGTTTATTTCTGTTTTTCTCTATTATGGCGCATATGGCGAAAGCTCTGCTGTACCATGACAGGCATGATCGGCGATCCACCAATAATAACTTGCATCTATGCATTCGGATTCAGTAGTATAATCACCAGGAGTTGGAGTTGGGGTTGGGGTTGGGGTTGGAGTTGGAGTTGGAGTTGGAGTCACGCCACTCCCATCCTTTTTTATCGGACAAATAATATTAAAAGCACCGTTTCCATCAGCCCACTCGTCTAATGTCGTCCAATGTTGAACTCCAAGGACCGTAAGAATAGTTCCTATAATTAGATAGGCACAAAGAATAATGATTAAGCCTATAACCACAGAGGTTATCAGTTTTTTAGCTTGGAGCAATAAATTTGGATTACCTCCTGCAAAATAAAACATTACCCCTGCTATAAGAATCATGAGAACTACCACCCAAGGAAGAATATCAATCAAAACAAAGTCTATTATTCCATCTATCATTACAAAAAGATGACAAAGTTGACAAGGATTTTTTACCTCCGAACTTTCTGCCAGTTCATCTCCTTTTGCTGGAGCAGCTTCCGATTTACCACAAGGAACTAACCCTTGATAATGAACATTCGTGCCATACCCATCATAATCACCCGCAGAAACTGAAAAAGAATATAAAAAATTCCCTATAAAAATAACTAAAAGTAAAAAAACAATCGTTTTCTTCATTTTTTTAAAATAACATAAAATGATTTATTTAACAACCTTTTTTGGGGATAATGTGCACTATATTAAAAATAGTTCGAACATTTTTCTCCGCCTTCGGCAGCGAAAACAAGCCAATCTAATCAGGTGGTTTACTCATCCCTAACGGATATGCTGTGTTTTTTTTAACAATCTCAACTTTTTCTTTGGTGACAATTTATTCTAAAACAAGAGAACATTAGCTGGGAATGAAAACCTACTTAATCCAGCAAGCTGCTACTGTACTGTAAAATGGTAAAAAAGAATAAATATTATCAACTTTGTTAGCCTTTAAATCAAAGATATTCCAACGTAAATTATCATAAGTGCCTTCCTTGAAGAGAATATAATTTTTTGCAGGTGCCCATGCTAATGGATATTGGCCTGTTAAAATATCAATGCTTTCGCCCATTTGCTCCTTAATAAAATACATAAATGGCGTAGATGTACCATCAACTTTCAGTAAAAGAAGCAAATTATTGTTATCACCTGACCAGCAAAGATTAAAATTCGCTATGTCTAAATCCTCCGGAATTAGAATCTCCGTTTTCTGCTCTTTTAAATAGCGGATTTGTAAACCTTTTCTTCCTAGCCAACCGCTAAAGAAAACAAAAACATTTTCACTAGGAGAAAGATTATCTGTATCAAAATGACCAGACATGTCCTTAAGATTCATAATAATAGCAACTTCACCGTTCACCAAATCAATTTGTTTAAGTAAGATTCTGTCTGATTCATACGTTTGAGCACCTTGGAAAATGTCTCCTGGTTTATACATTTGAACAGCTTGAAAAATAGAATTTCCATCTTTTGACATAACTAATTTAAAATGCTGGCCCTGGATTAGATCACCACTCACGCTGGCAATTTTTCGAACCTTTTTGTTTAAAAGATTAATTTCTAAAATTTCCGCTTTCCTCGCCTTCGGAGAAGTAAAATGGACCAAATCAAGAACGTAGATTATTGGTTTGTCAGGATGTGTAATCCAATGACGTATATTGCCTTTTGGTATAAAGATTACCTGGGGATCATTGTCCTCATCAAATGATGTTACCCATATAGCTTCTGAATATGGCGCATCCGTCAAAGAACTGCCATCATAGTATGAAAAATTACGTACAGATAGAAGGATCTGATTCGTTACAATATTATATTGGACTGAGTCATTACTGCCCTGCGCTTCAAAACCTGAGGCACTTAAACGTAAGCCATTGAGATCTATAGTTTTTTCATGAGTAATCTTCTTTTCGACTCTATCATAAAGGATCGCTATGACAGAACTATCTTTTGCGGCAGCTAAAAAAGCAGTTATTGGTTCTCCCTCTTTCTTGTCCTCAGTGATTTCTTCTCCCTCTTTTTGCGTCTCCAAATACTGCCAAACAACAATTCCTCCGATTAAAACGACACATACAATAATAATTGCTATCGGAGTAGCAACTCTCTTGTTCAAAAATTTAAACATAGCTTTATAGTAATGATTAATATTTCAATTTACGACTTTTGAGTTAGTTAATCGCCAACAAAATCTGACTTTTCCTTGCTGGTGCCCCCGGAGGGATTCGAACCCCCAACATCGGCTCCGAAGGCCGAGGCGATATCCAATTTCACCACGGGGGCAATTTATATCAATTCCAGATGTTCTAATATTCCCTCTTTCCAACCAAGAAATTTTCTAAACAATTCTACCCCACCAGCATCAACCTTTAAGCATCCTTTATAACCCGGGTTTCTTTTAACCTTGTGAGGGGTTGGCTTGTATGTAATTTTAATCTGGGATAAAGGCACTCCCAATTTTTTGCTCCAAAATTTTTCACATTCTTCGTGTGCGTATATCTTATGAATATATAATCTAAACTTTATCTGTTTTTTAGGTATTTCGCAAATATCATTTAACCACCTTATCATGATTTTAATAATAACAGGATCTGAATTTATAAAACTAAAACTTCCTGTTTTTTGTGTACCTTCGCACCAATACAGAGTTACTCCCAAGAAAAAGAGAGGATCACAAATTAATCTTGATACTTCCTTTTTTGCCCTCTGAATAGTTTCATTCATTCTTTTTATCCTATTTTCTCTGTGGGTTTTTGCAGCTAAATATCTCGCTTTCATCATCCCTTGACTAGCCCTTTTTGCAATCCTCTTTTGTTGGACAGGAGTTAATTCAATATACCTAAGCCACCCCGATAGGGTGCCCTTGGATAGATTAGATATTCTTTCTCTAATTTCTCGATGGGTCTTTCCCTGCTTTCGTAATTTAATTGCGTAAAATTTATCTTTGAGACGCATAGTCTTAAAATTGAACCAAGAATTTAGGTTATTTTATTATATTACAAAAGTTCGTATCTTACAACAAAACAATAGAAAAATTGAAAAAAATCAATTTTTAAGGCATAATAATAAAATATGAAATTACCAAAACAAGTACAATCTATTATGAAAGAATTTAAAAAGAATGGTTTCCAATCTTACATTGTGGGAGGATGTGTTAGAGATTCTTTAAGAGGAACAAACCCAAATGATTGGGATATTGCCACCAATGCTAAACCAGAAGAAACTATGAAGATTTTTCCTAATAATTTTTATAATAATAATTTTGGGACCGTCACCGTATTATCTGGTTCAAAGAAAAAACAAGAAAAGGGGATAGAGATAACACCTTTTAGAACAGAAGAAAAATATACTGATAAAAGACATCCCGATAAAATAAAATGGGCTAAAACTATTAGGCAAGACTTATCCAGAAGAGATTTTACAGTTAATGCCATGGCCATGGGATTAGGATTAAAAATTATAGATCCTTTTAATGGTCAGAAAGATTTAAAGAATAAAATTATCCGAACAGTGGGAGATCCTGAAAAAAGATTGTCCGAAGATGCTTTAAGATTAATGAGAGCAGTTAGATTTGCTATCACATTAGAGCCAAATAAAACTTGGAAGATAGAAGAAAAGACAAAAAAAACAATTCAAAAAAAGGCTAATCTTTTAAATTTTATTTCCAAAGAAAGAATAAGAGACGAACTAATGAAGATTATAATGTCTAGAAGAGGAGCAGAGGGGATAGAAATATTAAGGAAACTAGGCCTTTTGAAATATATTATTCCTGAATTGGAACTAGGATTTGGAGTTGGCCAAAACAAACATCATATTTATCAAATTTACCAACACAATGTTTTAAGTTTAGAATATGCTTGTAAAAAAGAATTTTCAAAATATGTTCGTGTATCTGCTCTTTTGCATGATGTTGGAAAACCGAAAGCAAAACAAGGAGACGGGTTAGACTCTACTTTTTATAATCATGAAGTAATAGGTGCAAAAATAACTAAAGAAATATTACAGAGATTAAGGTTCTCCAAAAAAGATGTAGAAAAAATAGTAAAATTAGTAAGATATCATCTTTTTTATTATAATGTTGGAGAAGTTGGAGAAGCATCTGTTAGAAAATTAGTTAGAGAAGTAGGTTCTGAAAATATCAATGAACTTTTAGAATTAAGAATGTGCGACAGAATTGGTTCTGGCGTACCAAAAGCAGAACCATATAAACTAAGACATTTGAGATATATAATAGAAAAGGTTTCCCAAGATCCTGTTTCGGTTAAAATGTTAAAAATCAAAGGGAACGATATAATAAAAATTCTAAAGATTTCACCCGGTCCCAAGATTGGTAATATTTTAAACATATTATTAAGTAATGTTTTAGATAATCCTAAAAAAAATAAAAAACAAGACCTAGAGAAAGAAGTTAAAAAATTAAGCAAGCTAAAAGAAAAAGATTTTGAAAAATTAGTAAAACAATCCAAACAAGAAATAAAAAAGATAGAAATTAAAAGAGACCAAATGACTAAAAAGAAATACTGGGTAACATAAGAATCGGAGAGTAGTATAATGGCAGTACATAGCGTTCGGGACGCTATAATCCGGGTTCAATTCCCGGCCCTCCGACTTTTTGGGCCTGTAGTATAATGGCATTATACTGCATTCGCATTGCAGAGATGGGAGTTCGATTCCCCCCAGGTCCACAAATATTTTAAAGTCAAGTTTTGAGAAGTCGCCTCACTCCACCAGGCACTTCACCCTCGTCCTATTCCGCCTTTCCATTCTTTTTACTTTTTCAGGGGAGATTTTTTTCAAATATGAATACATTAAAATTAAAAATCAAATTAGATTTTATTACTGGCTTAAGAGAGGTTGTCTCAAAAGAAATAAGCCAATTTGCCAATCTCCATATCATTCAGGAAGAAGAAGATTCTGTTTACTTGGATTTTACACAAAACATTGCTCAAATTGCAGAATTAAGAAGTGTTTTACGAGCATATATTATAGTGCAGAATCCGAGATATACACCACGTTATATTTTAAACCATAAATCGATACTAGGTAGCCTTGTTGCCATGATTATCAAAGATAAGAAGAGCAAATTCAAAACTTTTAGAATAATTTGTGCTGGATCAGATTCTCCAGAGATACGTAGTATTGCTGAATATATAAAAAGAACATACTGGTTGACTGAAAAAGAAGAGGCTGATATGAAAATATATATCATCAAGCCCACTAACAGAGCTTGGGAAATTGGTGTTCAAATTACGCCAAGACCTTTGTCTTTTAGGGATTATAAGGTAAGAAATATGAGTGGCGCGATGGATTCAACAATCGCGTATGCGGTAAATTCCTTATGCAAATTAGAGAATGCATATTCTTATTTAAATGTTTTTTCTGGAAGTGCAACATTGCTTATTGAAGCTGGTCAATGTTATCAAAATTTAAAACGACTGGTCGGTTTTGACAATAATAAAAAACATATTTCTTTAGCTATACAAAACATAAAAAAAGCTGGATTGATAAAAAGAATACAACTGAAAGAAAAAGATATCTTTGACAAGCCCAACCTAGGCAAGTTTGATGTCATTACATCTGATTTGCCATTTGGCATGTCTATTTCAAAAAATGAAGACTTAGAAAGTCTTTACCAGTGTTTTATTGAATATTGCCGAGAAACATTAAACTATGAAGGTAGATTGGTTGTTTATACGAGCGAGCACGAAATGTTTAAAAAAATTATCTCAAAATCAAGATTTAAGATTGTAAAAACATTAGAGCTAAAATTTATCACTTCAGTTGACGCATACCTTCGTCCAAAGATTTTTGTATGCAAATTGAAACAGAGCCAAGCGTAAATCATTTGTTAAAACAAGTTCGAGCTAATTTAAAGATAGTCCACAATAGTTCTGTCGGTATCTAATGTCAACAAGTATAACAAAAGTATATGTATACATTACTATTAGGTATTGACAACTTCTTTTCTGTATTCTACAATATATACATAAACCGTAGATATTCTAAAACATGAAAAAAATATTGCCAGAACTAAATAAGTTGCCCTATTTTAGGACTTCAAACCTTAAAGCTCTTTTGCCTCGCCTAAAAAAACATTCAATTTACTGCCAGCTTACTCGCTGGCATAAAAAAGGAATTATCATTAAGCTTAAAAAAGGATTTTACACCACTAAGGAATACGACAAAGAACACAGCACAGATGTGAATTATCTTTATTATTTAGCAAATGTTTTACGTTACCCGTCATATGTTTCAGGAACTTTTGTCCTACAGAACAGTGCCGTCTTAACAGACGTCACTTTTCCCATTACTTCAATAACTACAAAAACAACTCGCAAGTACTACAGTAAAAAATTCAGCTTCTTTTATTATTCAATATCGCCCAAATTATATACCGGATACAAAAGATTGCTTTACAATGATGAACCAATCTATGTCGCCACTCTGGCTAAAGCATTATTTGACTACCTATATATTAAATACTTAAAAACTAGAATAAAACCAGAAACTATAATAGAGAGAGAACGATTAAATTTGGATAGATTTAACAAAAAGGATATTGCAGAATTCAAAAAATATTGTAAGCTGTCAAAAAACAAAATGTTAACCGATCTTGCCTCAAAGCTTTTTAAAGCATAAACAATTCTATGGAAAATATAATTTTAGAGATGAGAAAAATCATTGAAGAATCCAAAGGAGAAGCCTCTCTCATTAAAACTCGCAATAGATTAAAGGAATACCTCCACTATTTTGTCCTAGACTTTATTTATAATTCCGAATTCAAAGATATGGTATTTTATGGTGGGAGTTGCTTAAAAATAGTTTATGACTTGCCAAGAATGTCTATAGATTTAGATTTTGAAGCAGAAGAAAAAACGGATTTTGAGAAGTTTAAGAAATCACTAGAAAAATACTTTAGCACAGATTTGGGATTAAGAAATAAATTCTATATTAAGGGAGAGAAAAAAGGCAAAAACGTAAATCGTATTTTCCTGAATTTCCCCTTAATGAATGACCTTGGCCTGTCTTTGCATAGAGACGAAGTTTTAAGAGTAAGAATAGATATTATGTCTGTGTCCAAAAACTACATAAAAAAATTGGCCCCTATTTTTACATTAAAATCAAAATACGGAAAAAGTTTTGTAGTCAAACATTATGATTTGTCAACTCTATTCGCTTCCAAGTTAGCAGCAATTTTAGACAAACCACAAAAAGGTTTTGCTGTTGGTAGGAAAGAAGAAAATATAGATTTCAAAGGTAGAGATTTCTATGATTTGATATGGTATATGGAGAGGAAGGTATTACCAAATAAAAATATGCTAAAGCTGAAAGGCGTGAAAGGTTCAACTAAAGATGTTTTTGATAACATAGCGCTTTTTATCTCCGAGAGAAAGTTAAAAAAAGGATTGAAAAAAGATTTAGAGCCACTTTTTCTCGGCTCTATTGATTCCTTTGTAGATAACTTTAAACACATCTTCCAAAGATTAAAAGAAAATTATTAAATGGGGATTAACCTTGTTTATAGTAATCTTAATAAAGGGCCTGTAGTATAACGGCATTATACTGCATTCGCATTGCAGAGATGGGAGTTCGATTCCCCCCAGGTCCACAATAGTTTCGTCGATATCTAATTTCGAAAAGTATAATAAAAGTGCAAGAGGTATGTATACATTACCTCCGAACCTTGGCACAAATTTAATAATATGCTATACTAAATAATCAGTAAAACGAAATCTTAAAAAAGGAGAATGACATGGAACGAGAGCATTTTGAAAAGATAATGGACGGTGATAGCGATTTGAGTGCGTACCAAGAGGATAACGCATTGTTAGGCCTCAAGATCATTACGAAGTATTTACCGAAGCGTGGTATTGAAGGAGCAAAACACGACATTATCTATTCTGTTGATGTTGACGAACTACTTGAGGCTGGATTAACCGAGATCGATGCAATCGAGTTGAATAAACTCAATTGGATAATAGACGAAGATTGCGATTGTCTGGCCTGTTTTGTATAAATACTCACATCTTAGTTCTTTGGAAGCAAATAAAATTCTTAAAAAGGGTAATTGTCCTTCCTTAATATAAGTAAGGGACAGAACAAGAACCTATCCTCGTTTCTTTAAAAGGAGAGAGCAAAAAAATCGCAAGATTCTATTGTTTCTCTCCTTTTCATTTATAAAATAATTTGACAGGATATTTATATTCTGATAATATTAAAAAAGTCCGTGGTTTCAAGCGGACATTATTTTTAACAATATGGATCTAAAAATACTTACATCGGCTGTATTGGAAATTGCTGAAGAAAGAGGGATATCTCAAGAAAGAGTAATTAAGATAATTGCGGAAGCAATTGCCTCAGCCTATAAAAAAGAATACGGGAAAAAGAGACAAAAGATAATAGCTAAGCTCAATCCAAAAACGGGTGATGTTAAGTTTTGGCAAATTAAGCAAGTAGTTAATCAAGATATGATTTTATCTGAACAAGAGATAGAAGAAGCAAGGGAAAAGGGCAAACCTACTTTTGATGAAAATAATACCGAAGAGATAAAAATTCATTTTAACCCGGAGAGACACATTATGGTCGAGGACGCAAAAAAGATTAATTCCAAAATAAAACTTAATGAGGAATTAGAAATTCCCTTAGAAACTAAAGAAGAATTTGGAAGGATTGCAACCCAAACAGCAAAACAAGTAATTCTTCAAAAAATTAAAGAAGCGGAAAGAGAGGAAATATTAAAAGAATACAAATCAAAAGAAGGAGAAATCGTTTCAGGGATTATTCAGAGAATAGAGCCTGAACTAATATATTTAGACATTGGTAAAACATCTGGGATTTTACCAAAGGCAGAACAAATCCCAAAAGAATTCTATCGCCCCGGCCAACGACTTAAAACATATATTTTAAAAGTAGAAGAGAGCGCTAAAGGACCTGTAATTTACTTATCTCGGATCTATCCAAAATTAATCTCTAGGCTCTTTGAATTAGAGGCGCCTGAGGTTTCCGCAAAACAAGTTATAATTAAATCAATCGCCAGAGAACCTGGCTCTAGAACTAAAATGGCCGTAACAGCGACTGAAGAAGGAATTGATCCTATTGGTTCTATGGTAGGACAGAGAGGAACAAGAATTCTAGCAGTTATAAACGAATTAGGGGGAGAGAAAATTGATATTATTGAGTGGTCCGAAAAACCGGAACAGTATATTATAAATGCTTTATCTCCCGCAAAAATTGCGGAAGTTAAAATTATGCCCAAAAGTAAAGCTATCGCTTTGGTTCCTGATGATCAATTGTCTTTGGCCATCGGGAAAAATGGGCAAAATGTAAGACTAGCCGCAAAATTAACTGGTTGGAAAATAGACGTGAGAAGTTTAAACCAATCAAGTGAGACAGAAGAAGAAGACGTAAAAGAAGAAATAAAACCAAAGAAAAAAACAAAAACTTTAAAAAAACCGAAGAAAGAAAAAATCAGCAAACCTAAAAAGAAAAAAACTATTAAAAAACCTAAGAAAGAATCTTAATTGTTTTCATTAAAAAAAACAGAGGGTTTATTCTCTGCTATTCTAATTATTTATCTCCGCTATTTTGCGGATTTTTAATTGCCTAGAAAATCCCCCCTTGTATATCTGGCGAATGGATTTGCCGCAAAAATAACTTCAAAATGGACATGACACCCGCGATAATCAGCTGGAATAGTATGCCCAGTATGTCCTATATAACCAATAATCTGTCCCTTAGTAACTTTCTGTCCGGGGTAGACTATGTCTCTTAATAAATGTCCATAATAAGTGATAACTCCTTTTAAGTGTAAGATTTTTACATAATTGCCCCCTCTACTTGTGTACCCTGTTTTTTGAACAACTCCTGCTGCCGCTGCCCAAACTGGTTCGCCGCATTCGCCGTTTGAAAAATCTATCGCATTCTGCCAGTGAAGACCCTGCGTAACTCCGCAAGGAGAAGGGATAGGACAGATAAAGAAACTTTGGTTTAAAGCAACTTTCTCATATTTTACATCTACTGTCTTAGGCATTTCCCCATTAGGAATAATCAATGTATCTCCTGCATAAATTTTACCTTGGTCGATAACATCATTAGAATCAAGAATGCTATCAATGTCTACCTTATATATTTCTGCTATTTCGCTTAAAGTATCTTGCGGTCTTACGGTATGTAAAATACCTGTAACTGGTAAAATAATAATCTTTTTACCAACCGAAACTGTCGATTTTTCCTTTAGATTATTTGCCCAAAGTATTGTTTGTAAACTAATATCAAAATCTTCGGCAATAGAAGAAAGTGTATCTCCTGATTTTACTGTATATTCAATAATCTCGTTTGATTGCCCAACTCCCCAAGATCCTAAAACCTTGCCTGAAATATTAAATGGGGGAGCAATTGCTTCCAAGCTACTTCCTTGAGTTAAGTTTAAACTGAAATAGGAACAAGCTAGATTTGCTTCTGTGGAAAGGTATTGACTTCTGTCTAATATTTCTGCTTGATAAGTATAAAAATCTTTTGACCCAACTATTTTTAACTTTTGGCTAAAAATAAAAGCCGTGAGAACCAAACTCACAGACAATAAAATAAGTAATTGCTTTGCTCCTATAATTTTTCTGATATTCGAGCCTAAGTAGGAAAAGAGAGATTTTATGTATCTCCCTGTTAATTTACTAACAAGTTTTAAATTTTTAGGAATAGATTTAATTCCGAATTAATTAGAATATTCTAACTTTTGGATACTTTCTCCTTTTTTAAATCTTTTATTTATTTTATATGAAAATAGCATTATGTCAACCCCTTATCTAGTTTTTATGATATAATCAAAAAATGAAATTAAAAACAATTAAACCCAATAAAAGACTTGGTCAAAACTTTTTAATTTCCGATCTTGTTCTCAAAAAGATAATTAAGGCATCTCAAATTAAACCATCTGATATTATTTTAGAAATAGGGCCCGGTACCGGAATACTTACAAAGGCTTTAGCTCAGAAAGCTAAAAAAATTATGGCCGTTGAAAAAGATAAAAGCTTAATTAGTATTTTAGAGAAAGAATTAGCTAATAATAAAAATACTGAGGTTATACTAGGAGATATTTTAAAGATTAAGAATTTAAAACTACCTAATAAATATAAACTTATTGCTAACCTCCCTTATTATATAACTGCTCCAACTATAAGAATGTTTTTAGAAAACAATTCACCAGAATTAATGGTTTTAATGGTCCAAAAAGAAGTCGGACAAAGAATTTGCGCTATTCCTCCTAAAATGTCTAAAATCGCTGTGTTTACCCAATTTTATGGAACACCAGAAATAATAAGTAATGTCTCCAAGGAATGCTTTTATCCTCAACCTAAGGTTGATAGTGTAATTCTCAAAATCACGCCATTTAATAATATAGATAAAAAGATTGATAAAGATTTATTTTCTAAAATCGTAAAAGCTGGCTTTTCGCAACCTAGAAAACAATTAATAAATAATCTTTCTAAGTCTTTAAATATTGAAAAACAGAAAATTGAAAATTGGCTCCAAAAAAATAATATTCAATCCGAACAAAGAGCCGAAACATTAAAGGTTAAAGATTGGATTAATTTAACAAATACTTTTTATAATAAATTATTGTGATATAATAAAAAAATCATTTATATATAAAACATGAATAAAAAATATTTAGTTTTCTTATTTTTACTTACTATAGGAATAACTTTATTCACTCCTTGTTATGATACAACCGCAGAAGGTGGTCTGTTTCCTCCAGGATGGAAAGAGGGTATAGATACAGATACAAAAGGGCCAGAAAAGTGGGTTGAAGGTTTGCCGGGTAACGCTATGATTAAATGGGTCATCAGCGGACTTATTGGTGCCGTTGCTACTATCTTGCTTTTAATTACGCAAACATTCATGAAATTCAGCCAGACCCTTCTGTCATGGATAACAAGCGAAGGATTTATAAGTGTGAACTTTACAAGTAATTCCTTTGTCGACATCGGGTGGAGCATGATTAGAGACCTTACCAATATCCTTATTGTCCTTGGACTAGTAGTCATTGCTCTAGCAACTATTTTGAGAATTAGCTCCTATCAAATGAAGAAAACTCTTCCTTTGCTTTTAGCTGTAGCTCTTTTAATTAATTTTACTCCAATGCTCTGTGGAATTGTAATTGATGCTTCAAATATTACAATGAATCATTTTCTAAAAGCTGGGTTATATTTAACACAAAGCTATGGGTCTGTACTAAAGTCAGCAGGGTCAGAACTATTAAGTCAAATAGGTAGCCCTTCGGGTATGCTGGCAACAGGATTGCTTCTTGTTGGGTCTAGTCTTTTTTCAGGGATTATTTTCCTTCTTTACTCCGCTCTCTTTCTTTTCAGGTATATCGCTCTTTGGATGCTTGTTATTCTTTCTCCTCTCGCTCTTTTTTGTTATATTTTCCCAGGTACAAAAAAAATGTGGAATATGTGGCTTAGCCAATTTATGCAATGGTGTTTTATCGGGATACCAGCCGCTTTTACTATTTATCTCGCGAATGAAATGACTCGACTAATGCTTCAGGGTGAATTACTAGGAGAAATGAGTTCAATGGGAAAAATAATGGGCTATATAGTGCCTGTCTCCTTCCTTGCCGCTGGCTTCTTTATATCTCTTCAAACCGGAGCCATGGGGGCAAGTTTCATTACTTCCAATGCTAGAAAAGCGATACCTTGGGGAGCCAAATTAGCAGGGACAGGTGCAGAAAAAGCTACAAGAAGACCAAGAAAATGGATCGGCGAAAAATTAATGAATAAGAGAATAGGTAAACATGAAACAGGAACGGGAGGAGAAAATAAAAAAGCAAGAGGAGGGCTATTAGGATATGCGGGACGAGGATTGACAGCCAATATCGCCCGTCATGAGAGAGAAGAAGGTCAGAAAGCAAAAGAGCTGGCAAAAGGAAAATCTTTTGAAGAACAAAATGTTTTATTACACAGTCCTAGCGCTACAAAACGAATACAAGCATTACAAACAATAATAGAAGAAGGGAATATTGATAAGATAGAAAAAGCAGTTGGATTTGGTGATAAAGATAAGGAAAAGATAATGCGAGACACTCTTAAGCTCTTCCCAAGCTCATTTAAAACTTTTGCCAAATCTGAAATAAAAATAGCCGAAAAAATAGTCGGTAAAACTGGGAAAGAGATAGAAGATAATTTGGCTAAAGAAGCAGGAGTTTTTATGGATGAAAAAGATATTATTAAATACAAAACCGTATCTCAAAAACTAGCAGCTACTGCAAGTGAAAAAGACATATCTAAATGGTCCAAACAGACAATGAATACTGCTCTAGAGTCAGAAGTTTTTCACAAATCTTTAAAAGGATCTAAAATTAGTGCAATGGCAAAACAATTCGGAGATGATTTCTTTGAAAGCTTTAAAAATAATGTGGCGAATGAAGTTTACTACAGCGAGAATGTTCCTGCCGCTCATAAATATATCAGTAATAATGCTGGGAAAAACTTGGGGATTGATTTTAATCAAGATGGAAAAGAAACGCCTGGTTTATCGCATGAAGAGACTACAGATACTGGACCAACAAATCCGGATCAACCAGATAAAGGTACTCCTCCGGTTAGTAGAAGGAGAGCATGGAAAAAATTAAAAAAAACGAAAGGTGAAAACCTCTCTCCAGGAAAGAAAGAAGAGGAAGAAGAAGTTGAAGAAGATGATGAATCCAAGATAATCTAATAATAAAAAGATATATAAAAGGGGATGTTGCACAACATCCCCTTTTTGCTTAATTTATTTTATTCTTCTACTTTTCTATTTTTTTCAGAAATTTTCTTTCTAACTTCTTCTCTTACTGTGTCTCTGCCAACTGTTTGACCAATTCCCTTGCCTTCGGTTACAATAACTTTATCTGTCGGCTTGATAGATTCAATAGACTTATTTTCTAAGAAATTTGACCATGCTTCTTGTGTATAGGAAGAAATTTTCTGTTTTTCTTTTCTAGTTAATTTCCTATCTTGCTTTGTAATCCCAGCTAGTTGTTTCGCAATGTTCCAAACAGGACTTATAATTCTATTAGTAGTAGCTTTACCTTTTGCTTCTCCTTCAATTACAGTCATTTTCGCTTTTTGAGTTGCTTCGTATTCTGCGGTCACCATTTTTTTGTATTCCTCAGACGTATCTATCTCAAAAATGTCTGTTCCTTTTTTTTGGAGTAAAGTCCCATAAATTATAAGGCATTCGTTGCCTTGTCCTCCTTTTTGGATCTGCCCCTCTGGAAAAACTTTTTTAAGCTCTTCCCAGAACTGAACTTTCAAATCATCTCCCATTTTATTCTCGGAAATAATTTCCCCATTAGCTTGTCTCTCTGTTATGTCTTTATCCTTTTGGATTATGCCTTTATCCTTTTGGATATCTTCTATGCCTTTTCCAGCCCGCATATCAAGCAAGTCTTCTTTATAGCGAAATTTCGCTACAAAACGTTTGAGGACTGGTTTAATTGTCCCACTTATTGCTGCTAACCATCTCTGAGGACGGAAAATTGCCTCATAAGGGTTAACAACCCTTATAGGAACGACAAGCTTAACATAGATAGGTACCCCGTTGATGTCCTCTGCCGAATTGCTATCCGTGATAGGCAGTTCAAAAACATAATAATCGGTTTTCAGTAAGACATAGTATAACTCTTCATCGTGCTTTTTTACTGTCCCATCTTCAATCAAGTGGGACCATCTTTGCTGATAATGTCCTATTTTTTGAAAAGGATAAATTCCATAAAACTTAAGCCCTCCAAAAAGCTCTATTCTAGCATTCGGAACTTTTATTATATTCCCAGTATTTGAGTCTATAATGTATCCTTTCCAAGAGATTATTATTTTATCAAATTTGCCACCTCTCATCACTATTATCCCCGTCCCTTCTTTTACAAAAGTAAAACACATATCTCTTGGGGCTAAATTAAAATAGACGAGAAGAAGTGAAAAAATTGATATTATTAATAATCCCACCCAGAAGACAATCTGACCAACCATAATTGTACCTACGATCCACCCAATAACTCCTAAAAACCAAATAAGCATTCTATACACCTCCTATTTTTCTTTATTTTTTATTTTTAATTTACTGCTTATTTTCTACTTGAATAATAGCACAAGATTTTGGTTTTGTCAAATTAATTTTTAATTGTTTGTTGTTTAATTTTATTTTGTGGTATTATTAAATAATAATAAAAAAATATGATAGAGTATAATCAAAAACAACTCAGAGAGCTTTTTGAAGTCCTCCCTGAAAAACTAAAAGAAGCTATTCTTTCTGAAGAAACAGCAGAAAAAATTTCTGATATTTGTGAAAAATATAAAATTGAAGAAAAAAGATCTAAAATCGCCAAATTAGTTGGAAACAGTTTAATGGGGTTATTGTCTCCCGATAAATTACAGAATTTTTTAGAAAAAGAAATAAATATAGAACCTTTAATAGCCAAAAAAGTTTCTTTAGAAATTAATAGATTTATTTTCTATCCCGTTAAAAAAGCGTTGGGTTCTTTATATGAAACTGAATTATCTCCTAGCGGAAAAATAATTAGATCAAAGATCAACAAAAGCGAGAGAATTAAAGAAAAACCAAAAAATATATCAGAAAAAGATACTTATAGGGAATCTATTGAAGAATAAATTAAATTTTCTCTTCTTTTTTAGTTAAAAACTTTATTTTCTTTTTCCCTGAAAAATTTGATATTAAAATTCTAAAATAAGATTATTTTTAGAAAAGATTATCTCTATTTTACTTGGAAATTTAATAAGAATAATATTTTAAAGGTTTAAAAGCCAAGTTAAGAGCAAATAAATTTTGCTTTTTTATGTTCAGTTTATTTTTTAATTTATCTTTTAAGTTTTAAAACGCTTATTTATTTTTATTAAATCAATTTGTTTTATTTAAATTTATATTGTGGTAAAATATCATAAATACAACATGAAATTGAATCAATCTAAATTTATATTATTCTTATTGCTCCTCGTTTTTTCTTTTTCATCGCTGTCTTTTGTTTTTGCAGATGATACAGGGTTAGAAACCACTTATCCTGCAATTGGAGGGCAACCGGGATTAAGCGACGATGCTACTCTGCCAGAATATGTAAAATATATTTTTCAGGTCTCTTTAATTATTGTTGCTTTAGCCTCCTTTGCCGTCCTAATTTATGGCGGTTTTGTCTTTCTGACTTCCGGCAATTCTCCAACCGCTCATAATGAGGGGAAAAATTGGCTTTTAAGCGGAATTTTAGGTTTGATTATTGCACTTTGTTCTTATCTAATTTTAAATGCTATTAATCCTGATATTTTAAAAATACGTTTTAATGACTTGACAGGAAACAGTACAACAACTCCTTCAATAAATATAACCGTTGATAAAAAAACATTTCAAGAACTACCGGTAGGAACAATAGTAGAGCAACTTTTGGCTAAAAATATAGACTGCTATAATTATAATGATGAAGGAAACATGACTGATCCTCCTGCTGGCTGTCCATGTTGTTGTGGTAGTGGTGGAGGAGGAGGCGGAGTAAAAATGATGAAAGATCACGACTTTTTTGATTGTGTTGCTCGTCTAGATAAAGCTTTAAAGATAAAAATAGAAGAACTAATAGATTTAGCCGAAGATTTAGTTGCACTTTATGCACAATGTAGTTGTAGTAAATGCGATTGTACCAATGCTCAATCTTGTGCTCCTTGTACTGGTCCTGACCCATGTCCTAGAGGTGAAATAGATGCAAAAATAAAAGAAATTGATAAACTACTTCATGGAGATGGAAATACTGATCCTAATTATTTATATTTAGACTTAGGGTTAACCAGAATAACTAAGATGAGGAATCTATACAAAAAAGAATTAGACAGACTAAGAGAAGTGGAATCTATATTAAAAAATAAATGCCGATATGGAACACCGTTTAATTTAGTTAAATTTTTTGAATTTAGGCAAGAGAATAAAAATATTGAGAAAGAAGAATACGATGGAGTAGATATTAGAAAATATTGCATAGAGTTTAATTGTATAGAGTGGAAATTTGAAGACGATCCTAAAAAGAAATTTTGTATTAAATATGAATTAAACGATAAATGGCGTTTATGTGGAGCAACAACAACTCAAGCAACAGTACAAGCAACAGGTAAAAAAGACATAAAAGAATATTTTGTTTTTGATGGAAATCCAGCAACTTTTTATTGTTCACTTTTAGAATAGTTATGAAAAAAAATATATTTCTAAAAATACACTTTATTATGATCGCTACTATGATAGTATTGACGTCTTTTGGTTTTTTGTTTTTATCAGAAAGACATATTATCGCCCAAGAAGAAGAAGACTTAATCCAAGAAATTACATATAAATGTTTAATTGACCCCGAAGTAAAAAACGGCTTTGAAAGTGGTAAGATACCTATCGGTGAACTAGTAGATTACTCCGAGTTTTTTGGGGCTGAAGTACTCAAAAACCTTAATATAATAGTATCAAACACTAAAGCCGCTATTAGTAATGCCGATAAATTGACTGCTATGTCTACGGAATTTAAATGTGGAAATTGTGAAATTGAATGTAGAGAAGATTGCGATCAAGACGGTGAGAATTGTGTAAAAGTTTGTTGGTGTGACAACTTTAACAAGCTTATGGCTAAAGCTCGTGGTTTTGTTTCAGCAATTAGAAATAATCTTAAAAAAATAATAAAGGCTGATGAGAATATTTATGATTTGGCTCATGCTGAAGGTCCTTTGGTAGAAAAAAATCAACCCCTAAATAGATGGAAACTTATTTTAACTCTCACTGATTCTAGAAATAAATTGGAGAATTGCTTAATGGGATACACAAGAGTTTTAGAAGACAAGAGAGCAACAGCTACTCTTTTAAGCTGCATGATTGCTCTTGATAAAATAAGTTTAGCTGAATTACTTATTGTGCCCGGATTTGATAAATTTATTTCAAAACCAGAAGAAGTATGCTTTGACAAGCTTGTGCCTGACCCAAGTCAAGTTTGCTACCCATATAATAGTGAATATTGGCTAGAAGAAAAGCAAAGAAATAGATGTAAGGAAAACAAAGACGGTTTAGACTGCCAGGAAGCAGTCGGAGATTTAATGTATAATTTCTTTTGCTGCATAGAAGGAAGTTAGATTATAAAATAATAAATAATTAGTTATTATGAAATTAAACAAATTAAATTTTTTATTTTTCTTATCTTTTATTTTGCTTTTATGTTTTTCATTTAACCTTTTTGTTTCTGCTGATGACGTAGAAAAAAGAGGGCTAGAAGTTAAATATCCACCAATAAACGGAATAGAAATAACCACTTCAACCACAATATCAGAATACGCTGTATACTTTTTCAGCCTTGCTATGATTGTAGGAACTATTCTTGCTTTTGCGATTTTAATTTACGGAGGTTTCCGCTATGTAACATCGGTTGGCAATCCTGAAGCAATGAACGATGCTAAAAAATGGATTTGGGAATCAATATTAGGACTAATGCTTTTGCTTTCTGCTTGGTTCGTTATAGGGATTATTAATAAAGGAATACTTATTCCAAATGTCCCGGATGTAAAAGCATTATCAGGCATATATTTAGTAGATAAAGAAGGAGAGAAAATACCTTACAGTGATCCAATATTCAATAGTATCCCTGAATATTTTGAGGTTGACCATATAGAATTTATAAGCGATAAACCAGAAGATATTAGTTACGCTAACCCCGATAAAGACGAATTATGTTCTGTGTACATCTATGATGAGAAAAATTTAGAAGGAGAAGCAAGAGAAGAAATAAAAAATACAGGGGCAAGCACAACACAAGACGTGAGTAACGTGGGTTCAATGTTTTTACTCTGGCATGAGCCAGGAGTTTATCTTTATAAAGAAGAAGGATATGACAAAGAGTTTAATAATCCACCCCGTCCAAAATTTATCCAAACAAGTCAAATAAGCTTTAAAGAAGAATTTGATAATGAAATTAAATCATTAAGAATTGTGGATGACCTCTCTTCAGAACCTTCAGGCTTAGGTTCTTATTATGTAATTTTATTCGAAAAACCTAATTTCAATAAAGATGATAGAGGAAAATGTGATTTTGTGCTTTCTTCTACGCCAAATTTTAATAATAATGATAACATAAAAGGTAAAATTTCTTCGATTGCCATTTTTAAAACTGCAAAAATGCATGGCGAAGTAATATTTTATGATGAAATCAAACAAAAAGGGAACGAATCTCCACCAGAAGAGCTAATTGACGTTGTTGCTGGGGTTACTCGAGAAGAATCGGGGTTAGAAATTTGGAATTCCCTAGCGATTAATGCCAATGTCACAGTTGTTTTAAATACCGAAGAGGAATATATTCTTAGAGGATATTGTCGACCCTTTGAGCAGTTTTCAGAAGACGTAGATAATTTAAAGGGAACAACTATTTATCAGAAATGTTATGGCTCAGCAGATTGCGAAGAATATTTGCCTCAAAGTGCAGTAATTATCCCTCATCGGGAATAATGAAATTAAACAAATTAAAATTAGTTATTTTTTTACTCCTTGCCCTGCTTTTGTACTTTTCAGTAAGTTCTTTCGCTTTTGCCGATAATACAGGGAAAAGAGGATTGGAAGTTAAATACCCGCCATTAAACGGAATAGAAATAACCACTTCAACCACAATATCAGGATACGCTGTATACTTTTTCAGCCTTGGATTGATAATCGCGGCTGTGATTGCTTTTGCTGTCTTTATCTATGGCGGAATCCGCTATTTACTTTCGTTTGACAATCCAAGCGCAAAAAAAGATGCCAGAACATGGTTGTCTTCTGGTATTGCGGGTCTATTTATTATATTGTGCTCTTATTTAATTTTATCCACTATTAACCCCGAAATAGTAGCGCCAAGTATACAAGACGTTGAGCCAATTTCAGGGATATATTTGATAAACAATCAAGGCGAAGAATATTATATGGCTGATAGTAAAAATGGAATTTCATTTAAAGCTGCCTCTTTAAAGTTTATAAGTGACAAAGATCAATTACTTTCCGTTTTTATTTGTTCTGAAGAAACTTTTAATGGAAAGAATTCAGAGGAAAAGAAAAATAACGGAGGATCTTACTCCGTAAGCAATGTAAAATCTATTTATTTTCTTTGGCATGACCCTGGAGTTTATTTATATACCAAAGCCGGACATGGCACTCCGCCGCCGCCTCTTTTTCTACAAACAAGCGCTGATGAAATTAAAAGTTATGATAATGAAATAGAATCAATAATGATAAAAGACTTAGAGGACGAATTTTCATATTTATCAATCTTATTCTCAGATCCCATGTTTGAAGGAGAACACGGTATCGGCGTTGCTATCTCTGAAAAAGATTTTAACATAAATAATGTAAAAGGCACTATCTCTTCAATTGATGTTTCAAACGTTGTTCCTATAAGTCAATCCTCATCTGGAGGAAGCGTAACTTTTTATGATGATATTGAATGTGCTGAAAAAGAAGAAAATGGGCATAGCGAAGAAATAAAAGCAGGCGATTCGCCTGGTGGAGGTTCTCTGTCTTTGTCCCAATTTAATAAATTTGGGAAATCCGTAGAATTTAATGCATGGGATGTTCTTTCCTTTGAAATTAAAAAAGGTTGCTGGGTTATATTTAATACTAAAAAAGATTTCAGCGGAAGGTCACATATTTTCAAAGGAGAAGGATGTTATCCAAGCCTAAAGGGGAGCTATGTTTATCTTCCCCATCCAGAAGACGGGAGAAAACCTAAAATAGCAACTGTTTTTTGCAACCCATAAAAAATCAAAATATATTTTTTACTTTAATGCTTCTTTGATTTTGATTTATGAACTTAAACTCTAAAACAATTGTATCTTTAGGCAAGATACTTTTTATTTTCTCAGGCCATTCAATGGCAATAATGTTTTGAGGATCTGAAAAAAGCTTTTTTAAATTAAGTGCAGATAAATCTTGCACTTTTTTGATTCTATAGCAATCAAGATGATAAAATTGCTTTTTTGTATTTGGTATTTTGTATTTTTTCATCAAAACAAATGTAGGGCTTAAAATTGCGTTTTTAATCTTTAGCCCTTTGGCAAACCCCTGAACAAAGGTTGTCTTCCCGCTCCCCAATTCTCCCTTAAGAGAGACAATAACAGCTCTTTCTATTTTTTCAGAATGGTTTAATATTTTTTCAGCTATTCTCTTCCCTAACCCTTTTGTTTGAATTGCAGAATGAGTAATATATTTTTGTTTCATAATTCTATTATTAGCATAAATCAATTGACTTTGAAAGAAAAATGGGTTAATTTAAGATAAATATTATGGAAAAATACGAACAAGCTAAAAAACTTATTCGAGACGCTAAAGACATTCATATTCTTCCTTCTCAAGACCTCAGGGCTGACAGTTTCTCTGCTTCTGTAGCTCTTTTTTATGCCTTAAAAAAACTCAATAAAAAAGTAAATTTAGTTTTAGATAAAGCGCCTGATGATCTTCATTTTTTGTCTCAAAATTCTCAAGAGAATTCTCTTTTAAGAGATGACTTTATTATTTCTGTCAACGAGAAGAAAACAAAGGTGTCTCAGGTATCTTATGAAAAAACAGAAAATGAATTAAAGATATATTTGAAAACATCTAACGGCAGAATGATTAAGAAAGAAGATATTTGTTTCGAAAATAATGATTTTATACAGAATAAATTGTTCTCTCATGCAGATCTTTTAATAACATTAGGTGTTAAAAACTTTTCGGGGATAGAAAACAACTTTCAAAATAACTTTTCTAATATTCTAAATATTGACAACCAGGTTGAGAATACCGAGTTTGGCAATATTAACTTAAAAGAAATGCCTAGTACAATGCTCTCTAGCATAATAGTTAAACTTTTAAAGACGATCAGGCAAGGAGAGCATGAAGGAAATAATTACTTAGAATCATCTCAATCTCTTCTTTTTGAAAAAATCCTAAAAAAAATTAAAATTAAAGGAGAAAAGAATATCGCTTGCGTTATTTTAGAAGACGAAGATTTTGAAGAAACTAATTCTCACCCATCTGACTTATCGTTTGCGTCTGCCAAATTAAAAGATGAATTTCCGGCTATAAAAGACTTTTTAATTCTTTGGAAAGAAAAAAATTCTCCAATTATAACTAAGGGTATTTTTTATTCTCCGGATAAGACATTGAGTAAAAAAATATTAGAAAGATTTGAGGGAAAGCAAAAAGGGAATGGAATTCTTTTCTTTATCCGTGAGGAATATATCCCAGAAGCTAGAGATAAAATTTTAAAAATAATTGAAAGTTAATTATTTGTAATTATATGAAAAAAATTGGTGGGCAAATAGAAATAAGTAAAGATGTTTCTTTTAACATTGAAAAAAATGTTAAAAACGTTTCCGATTTTAAAAATCAAATTGAAAGAATATTAGGAAAAGAAACAAGCCGGATTTTAGAAACTATTTTTGCTGGTGGAATATGTCTTGGTGCTTCTGACATACATATGGAGCCAGAAGAAACAGGCATAAAGATAAGGGTTAGAGTTGATGGGATTTTGCATGATGTTTTATTTATAGAACATAAAATATATCATTTTCTACTCTCTCGGATTAAACTTTTATCAGGAGTTAAATTAAATGTTACAAAAAAAGCTCAAGACGGCAGGTTTACTATCTTGACTGATGGGAAAGAAGTGGAAATAAGAACATCTGTGCTACCCTGTAAAAATGGGGAGTCTGTGGTCATGAGAATATTAAATCCGGAAAAGATCGTAGAAATTGAGGAACTAGGAATAAGAAAAGATATTTTTAATCAGTTTAAAAAAGAGATTAAAAAATTAAATGGAATGATAATCGTAACCGGCCCTACTGGGTCAGGGAAAACAACAACCTTATATGCTGCCCTAAAAAGAATCCAAAACCCAGAAATTAAGGTTATAACTATAGAAGACCCAATTGAATATCAAATTAAAGGAATATCTCAAACTCAAGTTGACGCCGAAAAAGGGTATACCTTTTTGAATGGGCTGCGAGCGATTGTCAGACAAGACCCTGACGTAATCTTAGTTGGGGAAATAAGAGACCATGAAACAGCAAAAATTGCCTTACAAGCCTCGCTCACGGGACATTTAGTTTTAACAACCCTACATACTAATGACGCTGCGGGAACAATTGCTAGGCTACAATCCTTAGGAGAAAAAGCTATTAACATCGGACCGGCTATAAATATTGTTATTGCCCAAAGATTGGTGAGAAAAGTTTGTAAAAAATGCGTTAAATACTCTCCCCCTACAAAAGAAGAAATAAAAATGTTAAAAAAAGAGTTAAGCCCACTAGAAAAGAAGATAAAAGTGCCTAAAATAAATAAAGACTTAAAAATCGCCCGAGTTCAAGGATGCCCAGATTGTAATTTTACAGGGTATAAGGGGAGAACCGGAATATTTGAGTTTTTTTTGAAAGACGACGAAATGGAAAACATTATTCTAAAATCTCCTTCTGTGGCTGATTTGAGAAAAATTGCCCGCAAGAGAGGTATGGTTTTGATGAGAGAAGATGGCCTAATGAAAGTTTTAAAAGGAGAAACAACAATAGAAGAAGTGGATAGAACAACAAAAAATTAACCAATAAAAAGAGCCCAAAACTGGACATTTTCTTTAAATATAGTTTAAAGTCAGAATTTCCCTGGGGATTAATCGAGCCGGAGCTAAATTTTCCATTCCGAGTAGAGACTCCTATCCAGTTTTGGACTCTTTAGTTATTCTACTACAATTCTAAAAGTTTGTCAACCCCCCTTAACTAACTTAGAAACATAATAAATAATTCTTTAAAATTTATTATTGTCCTCGTTTTAAGCATAATATACCCTGTCCAGATATTAGGCGCTGAATATTTAGACGTTGTTCTAAATGAAATTGCTTGGATGGGAACTGAAAATTCTGCTAACGACGAATGGATCGAATTATATAATAATTCGTCATCTCCAATAGACTTAGAGGGGTGGGAGATAATAAGCAATGATAAAACTCCAAATATTATTTTAAAAAATAAAATCCCAGCTAAGGGATTTTTTATTTTGGAAAGAACTAATGAAACTACATTAGTAAGCATCGATTCTGATTTAATATACAAAGGCAGTTTAAATAATAACGGAGAATATTTAAAACTAATTGATCAAAATAAAAAAATAATAGATGGAATAGATTGTTCAAAAAAATGGTTTTTTGGCGACAATGAGACTAAAAAAACAATGGAAAGGAAAAATGTTTTGATTAATGGGGGTAACCTAGAAAACTGGCAAACAAGTGAAAATTCTGGAGGGACTCCTAAAAATGAAAATAGTAAAGGACAAAAAATTAATGATAAAGAAAAACCTGTGCTAATCTCGTCCCTTGCCGAACAAAATAATAAAAAGGCAACAATACTAGAAGATCGTCAAGAGAACAAAAGACAAAGTTCATTTTTTACTTTCTTGATTGCCTTATCTGTGGCTACTTCTTCTGGGATTTTTGTTTTGTTTTTAAAAAAGAAAATCGAAAAAGAATATTGATTTTAAAATTGTTTTAAAGTAAGATAAAAATATTAAAATGTAAATTGATAAATATATGTCAGGCCATTCGCATTTTTCAAGTATAAAACACAAAAAAGCCATAGAAGATGAAAAAAGGGGGAGAATTTTTTCAAAATTTGCCCGAATGATTTCGGTTACCGTAAAAGACGGGGTAGACCCAGCCTCTAATTCTAAATTAAGACAAGTATTGGATGAAGCTAAAAAGTTTAATATGCCAAAAGATAAAATCGAGAGGGCAATCAAAAGAGGTACCGGAGAAATAGAAGGGAAGAGACTAGAGGAAATAACTTATGAAGCATTTGGACCAAGAGGGATTGCAGTTATTATTGAGTGTATAACAGATAACAGAAACAGAACGTTGGGTGAAATAAAAAATATTCTTCAAAAATATAATGGCAAACTAGCAGAATCCGGCTCTGTAAAATGGTTATTTGAAAGAAAAGGAATTATAACTTTACAAATTAACAATGAAGAAACGTCTCCTAATAAAGATAAATCATCAATCGAATTAATTGCCATAGAATCTGGAGCAGAAGATATTGACTATGACGAAAAAGAAAATATTCTGGATATTTATACAGAGACAGAAGAGTTAGAAAGGGTTAAAGAAAATTTAATTAATAAAAAATTAGAAATTGACTCTTCTTGCCTAGGGTGGATAGCAAAAGACGATATAAATATTGATGAAAAAGAAAAAAATACTTGCGAAAAGTTTTTTGAGGAACTAGATGAGAACGATGATGTTCAAAATATTTATTCTAACTTAAAAAGTAATTAAAAATCTAATTTATGCCTAAAGAAGCCCAAATAAGAAAAAAAATAGTCGAGATATTGGAAAAGGACGGCTGGATTGTTTGGTATCCTTCAAAAGTAAAATATCAACAAAATGATGTTTTCGGAATTATTGATCTATTGGCCATTAAGGGGAAAAAGAAAAAAAATATCCAAATAACTACCGTTTCAAACCTTTCAGCCCGCAGGAAAAAAATAACTGATTTTGTTAAAAAATCCAACGTAGAACTTCCTGTTGAAATCTGGGCCTGGAATCAAAAAAAGAAGACTTTTAAAAAAGAAAAAATTGACATAAAAATGGAAAAGCGCTTAGCGGTTAAAAAATAACTGATTTATTTTTAAAGGTCTTGACAACTCTCTCCAGAACATTATAATGCTTTACATATACTAAAAGGTCGGCTTAAAAAATTCAATTCAATTTAATAAATTTAAATTCATATGGAAATTCAAGACAATATTTTAAACCCATTTGTTAGCGAAGACGACGAAGAAAACACAGAAGAAACCGAGACTGAAGAAGCAGGAGAAGAGAAAGAAGAAGAGGAAGAAGGAGAAGAGAAAGAAGAAGAAGAGGAAGAAGGAGAAGAAAAAGAAGAAGAGGAAAAAGGAGAAGAAAAAGAAGAAGAGGAAAAAGAAAGTAGCGATGATGAGGAAGAATAGGAAAGCCGACACAGAAAAAGAATAATCGTTAAGCCCTGCTTTCAGCAGGGCTTTCCAATACACCAAGATTTCAAAAATAAAATATGTTATCATTATAATATATGGCTAGAAGAATTTATCAGAAAAAAGTTTTTAGAAAAAATAAAAACCATATTCTCTTTCTGTTTTTGAAAATATCTTTGATTTTATTTTGCGTTTTTTTATTTTCCGCAATTTTTTTATTTATTCTCAATATTAAGGACTTGCCAAGACCCGAAAAATTTGATGAAGGCATTATCCCCCAATCAACAAAGATTTATGATCGAAGTGGAGAAGTTCTCTTATATGAAATTGCTGGAGCCGAAAAAAGAACATTGGTCTCTTTATCTGAAATCCCAGATAATTTAAAATGGGCCGTAATCTCAACAGAAGATAAAAACTTTTATAAACATCAAGGCATAGATGTCCAGGCAATATTACGAGCTATTTTAATAGATTTAAAGATTAGAAAGCCACTCCACGGAGCATCAACAATCACTCAACAGTTAATCCGTTCATATTTTTTAACAACTAAAAAAACTTTAAAAAGAAAAACCCAAGAGATTACATTAACCCTAGAATTAGAAAGAAGATATTCTAAAGATCAAATTTTAGAATGGTATTTGAATATAATACCTTTTGGCTCAAATCTTTACGGGGTTGAGGCAACATCCCAAACCTTTTTTGGAAAACACATTTCCGACATTACACTAGAAGAAGCAGCTTTAATGGCTGCTATTATTAGGGCCCCTTCTTATTTTTGGCCCCAAGGAGACCATGTTGATGAATTATTAGATAGAAAAAATTATGTTTTGGGAAGAATGAGGGAATTAAATTATATTACCAAAGAACAAGAAAAAGAAGCAAGAGAAAAAGAAATTAAATTTGTATTTAACCCTAAAACGATAAAAGCTCCCCATTTTGTTATGTATATTAAATCTTATCTAGAAAACAAATATGGGAAAGATTTTTTGGATACTGCCGGGTTAAAAGTTTATACAACCTTGGACGCTGATTTACAGGAAAAAGCCGAAGAAATCATTAAAAATGGCGTTGATAAATTAGAAATATATGATGCCTATAATGGAGCCCTGGTTAGCGTTGATGTTAAAACTGGCGATATTTTAGCAATGGTTGGTTCTAAAGATTGGTATGGAGAATCTGAACAATGTTCAGGGGAAACAAACCAATGTAAATTTGACCCTAAAGTGAATGTAGTCTTCAGTTTAAGGCAGCCTGGTTCAGCCTTTAAGCCAATAGTTTATCTACAGGCTCTTTTAAATGGTTACACTCCCGAAACACTAATTTGGAATGTAGCCACTGAATTCAATCCCGATTGTTCGCCAGACGCCAACCAAGAATGTGATAAATATGGCTTAGGATGTTATCATCCTAGAAATTATAATAATCGGTTCTCAGGAATTATAAGTTTAAGAAGTGCCCTGGCTCAATCTGTAAATCTTCCGGCAGTTAAAGTTTTATATTTAGTGGGGGTTAAAAATTCAATAGATTTAGCAAAAAAATTAGGAATTACAACCTTAGGAGATGAAGGAATTTATGGTCTATCCCTAGTCCTAGGAGGAGGAGAAGTAAAACTAATAGAAATGGTTGAGGCCTACTCGGTTTTTGCTAATAACGGAACAAAAATACCTTTAAGCTTTATTAAGAGGATAGAAGATAATAATAATAATATTATTGAACAAACAAAAATTAGTGAATCAAAAATTTTATCTCCTCAACCCGTAAAACAATTAAATAATATATTGTCCGACAATGAAGCTCGTTCTCCAGTGTTCGGATATAACTCTGTTTTAAATTTTAAAGATTATGATGTCGCTGTTAAAACGGGAACTACTCAATTCTTAAATAATGCCTGGGCGATTGGTTATACTCCCTCAATAGTAACCGGGGTTTGGGTAGGAAATAATGACAACTCTCCAACAAAAAAACCAGGAGTTTCATTAGCTGGCCCTATCTGGCATAACTTTATGAATGAAATTTTGCAAAAATTTCCAAAACAAGACTTTGAAAAACCAAAAGAAAACATAGTGGAAAAACCAATATTAAATGGAGAACAAGTAGAACCCCATTCGATTCTATATTATGTAAAAAAAGAAGACCCTTCGGGCCCCCTTCCTGAAAATCCATTTTCAGATCCTCAATATTCTAGCTGGGAATATTCTGTACAAAAATATATTAATTTCCATTAATTTAATTTAATGGGCATAGATACATAAATATAGTTTTCATCTCCAACTGGCTTTAAAACACCAGGTCCTTCGTCTCCATTAAGCTCAAAAATTACTTCTGAGCTTTTTATATTTTGTAAACCAGAAATTAGAAATTTATAATTAAAAGAAACATTCATATCCTCGCCTTTTATTTTCGCTGATATATATGATTCATTTTTTCCTATTTCTGGACTCTCGGAATATATTTTTACTTTTTTCTTTTTAATATCAACTGTCAATTTAACTTCGGAAATTTTACCGCTAAATAACCCAGCTTGTTTTAATTGGTTTTCAAATTCATCTTTTTTGACTACAATTTCTGTCTTATATTTTTTAGGAATAATTTCTTGATAATTTGGATATTCTCCCTCTATTAAGCGAGAAAGAATTTGGATATGAGGACATGAGGCCTCTTTTTTCTCGTTCTCGAATAAAATCTGATTTTGAGAATAATATATTATTATATTTTGATCTTCCTGTTCTAATATATTAATTAATTCCCTAATGGCGTCTTGGGGGACTATAAAAGAAATATCTTTTTTACTTTTTGTTTTTAAATTAATACTTTTTTCCGCTAATCTAAAACTATCTGTACCTACAATTTTTAATAAATTCTTTTTAAAGGAAAAATAAATACCTGATATTTCTGGTCTAATTTGAGAAATAGAGGGAATTTCAATAATTTGCTTTAGGGATTCTAATAATTTTTTATTAGACATTATTATAATCTCTTCTTTTTCTATTTTAGGAATTATGGGAAATTCTTCAGGATCTATTCCATGAATTTGAGTTGTTTGATTTTCTGTTTTTAAAAGTAAATTTTGATTTTGGGTTTCTAGTTTTATTTTTTCATCTTTTAAAAGATTAACTAAATTGGAAAAAAATGTTGCTGGAATAGCAACTTTACCTTCTTTTTCTACTTTAGCTAAAATCCACCAACTAGTACTTATTTCTAGATTAGTCGCATCTAATCTTAAAAAATTACCATCAATAGATAATAAAACATTACTAAGTGCGGGTAAGGTTAAATTTTTTCTGGTTATTTTTTCAATAACGTCTAATGCTTTTTTAAGATTTGTTTTTAATATTTCTATTTTCATATTTTTTTTAATAATAACTAATTATTTAATTTATAAAGTTATTGTTATTATTAGGTATCAATTTTTAGGGGATAACACGATTTAACTATGTAAAATATTGATAAATAATATTTTTAAGTTGTGAAATAATTGTTAAAAAATGTTTAATATTAATGTATATTTTTCGTCCAGTGTTTTTTCTATAAAATAATCCACATTTAATCTATAACTTATTTACTGGTTTTGCACAATTAAAAACTTAAATAGTTCCACTATAAATTCTTTGTTTTATCAAATTAACATCATTTATCAAATTAGGATTATTTTCCATTTCTTTGGATATTTTTTCACAAGCATAAATTGCAGTTGTATGGTCTTTCCCCCCAAATTTTCTACCAATAGACGGATATGATTCTTTTAATTCAGATCTTAGTAAATACATAGCAATCTGTCGGGGTCTAACAATCTCTTTTCTTCTTGTTTTAGCTAAAAGATCATCTTTTTTTAAATCATAAAATTGAGCTATCGTCTGAACAATTTTTTTATAATTAGTAGATCTAGCTGGAAAATGCATTAAACTATGAAGGAGTTTTTTAGTAATTTCAACGTCCGGAGATTTATTATTCATTTTATTAAAAATCAACAGCCTATTTAAGGCTCCTTCCATCTCTCTAATATTTTTTTGGATATTTGCAGCGATATATTCTAAAACATCTCCTTTTAATTCAATATTCTTTTCTTCGCATTTTGTTTTTAATATAGCCATTCTAGTCTCAAAATCGGGCAAGCCGATATCCATTATCATTCCACCTTCAAATCGGGATCTTAATCTTTCTTCTAGTGCCGGGATAGCTTTTGGTGGCCTATCCGAAGATAATATTATTTGTTTATTTGATTCACGCAGAGCGTTAAAAATATGAAAAAATTCTTCTTGTGTTTTTTCTTTCCCAGCTAGAAATTGGATATCGTCCATAATTAAAACATCAATGTTTCGGAGTTCTGTTTTTAGTTCTTCGATTTTGTGTTCTCTAATCGCTGTCACTATTTTTGAGGTAAATCTTTCCGCAGGGGCATAAACGATTTTTTTCTTAGAAAAATTTTCCAGAATTTTATTCCCAGTTGCCTCTAAAAGATGTGTTTTGCCCAGCCCAACTCCGCCATAAATAAAAAGAGGGTTATAATCGAATCCTGGATTTTCAGAGACGGCCCAAGCAGCAGCGTGAGCAGTTTCGTTAAAAGAACCAATTACAAAATTGTCAAAAGTATAATGGTGGTTAAGATTTGTTGTTTGGTTTATTTCAAACCTATCAAGACGCAATTGATTTATTTCTGATTCTTCTGTCGGTTGTTTTTTCTTCGTGGGGCCTTGAGGCTTTTCTAAATTAACAACATAATTTATGGTTCGGATGTTTTTGTTTAAACTACGGATAATTTTAAGGATGGAGTTATGATATTTTTTAGATAACCATTCCTTGGAAAAAGAATTTGGAACAGAAATTAAAATTTCTCCATTATCCATAGAGACAATTTTAGTTTTATAAAACCAAGTAGCAAAACTAGCTCTAGATGTGCTAAGTTGTGTCTGGGCAAGAACAGCTTGCCAGAGTTCTTCTTTGTTAATCATAGTTTATAAAAACCTTTATTCTATTATCTTTTTATTTACAGCATATAGCAAATAGCTATAAAAATCAACAAAAACTAAATATCTGTCAATAAACTGTGGATAAGACGGGAAAAGAATATGCCCTACAAACAAGTCCTATAATATTTGACGAAGACATTGTTTTCTGTTAATCTTTTACTATAATATAGATTCTTGTGTCTATTATATTTTTAATTTAATAATATGTCTATAACATATAAACCCAAAAACAGAAAAAGGAAGAAGACGCATGGTTTTATGGCTAGAAAGAAAACAAAAGGAGGCAAAAAGGTTTTAGCGAGAAGGATTGCTAAAGGAAGAAAAAAATTGACAGTTTAATTTAACTAAATTTATTGTGTTAAATAAAAAAAATTGTCTTAAGAAAAAAAAGGACTTTGAAAAAGTTATTAAAAAGGGGGAGAAAGTAGAGAAAGCATTTTTAGTTTTAAAGTTTCTTGAAAATTCTCTTATAGATGTAACTAGAATAGGTTTTGTGGTAAGCCATAAGATTTCTAAAAAAGCCTCTTCAAGAAACCAGATCAAAAGAAGGTTAAGAGAAATAATAAAAAATAATTTAATCAACCTTAAACCAGGATATGATTTAATTTTTTTTACTAAGAGAGGGATTAAAGAGAAAGATTTTTCAGAGATGGAAAAAATAGTAAAGCAAGTTTTAAAACGAGCTAATTTAGAAAAAAATATTGAATAAATTTAAAATATGTTTAAGATAATATTTTTAAAAATAATAAGATTTTATCAAAAATTTATTTCTCCTATTTTAGGAAAAAATTGTCGATTTTACCCTTCTTGTTCAGAATACAGTTATCAGGCGGTTAAGAAATATGGAGTGTCTAGAGGGCTAATACGTGGCTTCTGGAGGGTGTTAAGATGCAATCCTTGGAATCAAGGAGGAATAGATTTGCCATAAAATTATAATATATGAATATTTTATCTCTGGCTTTCAACTCAATATTATACAAACCATTATTAAATGGATTAATTTTACTTTACCAATATATTCCGGGACATGATTTTGGTATAGCTATAATCATTTTAACCTTAATTATCCGTCTTATTTTACATCCTTCTTCTATCCGAGGGGTAAGGTCCCAAAGAGCGTTGACAAAATTACAGCCAAAAATTCAAGAAATACAAAAAGAATATAAAGACGATAAAAATAAACAGACAAAATTATTAATGGAGCTTTATCAAAAAGAAAAGATTAATCCATTTTCAGGATGTTTACCGATGTTATTGCAGCTCCCAATTTTAATTGCTCTTTACCAGGTTTTTTTAAGAGGGCTTACTCCAGAGGCTTTAAATGAATCTCTTTATGGTTTTGTTAATAACCCCGGCCTAATTAATTTTAGTTTTTTAGGGATAATTATTCTTACAGAATCAAATATATTTTTAGCATTTTTAGCTGGAGCATTACAATTTTACCAATTAAAGATTTCCACGGTACCGAAACAAGGTGCTCAGAGTAAAGGATCTGACTTTTCTAAAACAATGCAAAGCCAAATGATTTATTTCTTTCCATTATTCACGGTTTACATTGTTTGGCAATTTGGGTCAATTATAGGTCTTTATTGGATAGTTTCTATATTGTTTTCTATTGCTGAACAGTATATAGTGAAAAAAGAAGCGAAACAACAGGTTCAAAAAATATGATTAACCAAAACGATTTAGAAAAAATTGGGCAGGAAACAAAAAACTTTTTAGGGAAGATGGGATTTGATATTGATGGAGAGGTTGAAGTCAAACAAAAAAAAGAGAATACGGTTTCCTTAAGATTAACGACTCAAGAACCGCAGATATTAATAGGGAAAGATGGCCAAACATTAATGGACATTCAGCATTTATTAAAAAGAATACTGGGGAAAGTTTTGTATCAAGAAGAAGATGAAACCAAAGAACATATTTTTATTGACTTTGATATTAACAATTATAAGCAAAGAAAAGAAGAATATTTAAGAGAGTTAGCAAATGGCCTCGCAGATGAAGTTGTTTCGTCGAAAAAAGAAAAAACTCTTAGTCCCATGTCTAGCTATGAAAGAAGAATTATTCATCTAGAACTATCAAGGAGGCAAGACGTAGAAACAAAAAGCATTGGCGAAGAACCAATGCGAAAGATAGTTATAATACCATCAATAGATTAAGACTAATCACAACAAAAATAATTTATAGAGGAAGAGCAAAGACATTTTAAGCAAGCAGAAGTTATTTCTCCTGCTTTTTCATTTTCTTTACAAAAAATTTCACATTCTTTAATCTTTTCAACAGAAAATGTATAGTTTTTATTAAAAATATCTTGGCATCTAATCGTCTCCGCAGTTTCATTCTGAGCACAATTATTAAATTCTTTTCGGGATAACTCTATTTTTTGGTCAATTTTTTCAATATTTTCAGCATACAGATTATTTATTTCTTTAAAAGACTTATCTATTTTTTCAAAATAATCGCTGATTAAATCATCAATTAATCCTAAATCAGGACAAATTTTTCCCTGACATTCTTTGGCAATACATTTTGTTTTGCAGTTGGGGGAGCATAAGTTGTTTTCATCTCCTAAAGAAGAACTATAACAACTTATATCAACGCAAACAGGTTGACAGTTTTTAAGATTACATGCTTGGACAGCCTTAATCATTTCTTTTGCTGCATTTATTTGGCTAGGGACAGTGTCGTGGATGTTCTTCATTTCAACATATACATTATTTAATAAATCGGATGTCTCGTCTACGGCCTCTCCAATGGGAATTTTTGTATTACAAACTAGTGTTTTGTTTTCCGCAAAAACTTCTTTTTTTTGTTTTTCTAGGTTGGCCCCAATATAAATTAAGAGCAACACTAAAAATAATCCCAGGATTTTAAAATAAAATTTCATGTTTTTTATTTTTGTTTGGCATTATAATATAAATCTTGTATAGCATATTCAATATCGTTAATTTTTTCGTTGATATTTTTAATATCTGTTTCAGAACATTGGCTGGAAAGAGAGCACCCTTTTGGTTCGCACCCAGGAGAAATTTTTTCACACAGAGAAGTCTTGCTACATTTACACTCGTTGGTCATCTGGGTTAATTCACTCCCGAGCTCTTTTATTAGTTCTGACTTTTTAACGATTTTTTCAATAAATTCTTTAAAACTTGAACTTTTTTGGTCATATTTTTCTTTAAATATTTCGTTTATTTTTTTATGAGCATCCTCAATCTTTAAATAGTATTCTTTTACCAACTCGTTTGCTAAATAAATAGACGGACAAGCTTTGAATTCTCCGTTTTGATTATAAAAATCAGAATATACACTTTTACATGGCAAAGGCCCATTTGGATAAGATGTTTGCCATTCACTACAGGCCCCTAAAAATTCTTCTAATTTAAATTCTCCACAATAAAAATCTTTAGCATAACAGGTAGCATCTACACACTGAGGGGAACAAATATTAGGGTTGCATCCTTTTTCAGAGTCTTGAATTAATTCTATTATCTTGTTCATCACGTTAATTTGTTCAGAAATAGAATCATAGATAGCTTTAGTTCCCCAGCAAGCTTCAAATTGTTCGTCTTCTTTAGCAGAAGAGTTTATCCCGGGCAACATAAATTTGCAGTCTTGGGGATAAAAGATTTTATCTTCATTAGAGTTTTTTTGTTCAAACGAAGGGAAAACCTCATAAAGAGAATTCAAAAGTATTCCTTGTTCAACGGTTTTTGATATTGCCGAAGAAATAATCTTTCCTAGGTCTTTGGAGACCTTAATAGAAAACTCTTCCAGTGCTAAATTAGTTATTTCAGGGGACATTTCCAAAGATATTTTGTCCGAAATATTATATGATATTTCTTTTTTTATTTTTTCAATATTCTCTTCTATCATTGAGTCAAAGTTTTTAGAGATGTCTTCTTCAAGTTTTTTCTGAAGGATCTCGGAATTAGACAGAGCCAAAGAAAAGTCCCGAGCTTGTTTCAAGGTTAATTCAGTTTCTAAGTGCTTGTGTAAAATATCGAATAAATTTTCTTCCAAGATTTTATGGATATTAATAGTTAACTCTTCTTTATTTGAGAACGAGAAACCGAGGGTTTGAGGCATATTTTCAGATAAAAAGTTTTCTATCCCGGGGTATAGACTATTTGTCAAACTTAAGTGTAGAGGCTGATCAATCTCGTCTAACAGAGAAATGTCTAGAGTTGAATTTATTTTTTGCAATATTTTATTAGAAAGAGTTTCATCCAAGTTCAATTTAAATAATTCCTTAATAATATCTTCATTTATTAATCCCATGAGCTTATTGGGCAATATCTTCCCAATGTTTTGAGAAAGAATATTTGCTAGGTCAGCAGGAATAAATTTTTCTAATTTTTCAAAAAATAAGTTGCTTATTCTAGGTGAAAATAAATCAGTGTTGGCCAAAATATTTAAAACATTTGTTTTTATTTCGACCTCAAAAATAGTTTTTAATTCGGCCGGTAATTCTTTAAGCAATATAACAGACATGGGCTCGATTAATTTGACGGGTAAATTGGCTTTAATTCCAGAATCTCCTTTCATTTCTTCTACAATAGCTTCAGCTATTCTCGCGGAAAGCATATCAGACATTTTTTCAGACAAGTTATTAGAGAAAGAAGAGATAGTTTCCTTGGTTGTTTTTTGTATGATTTCATTTGTTCTGTCGGCAGATGGTATTAATTCTCCAAAGTTTATCTTCCCCAGAACTTCTTTAGCGTTTTCATCCATTATTTTAGCAATTTTATCTGGGGATTGGTTGGAGATAATTATGAATGATTCAAAGCACGTAGACGCCCTAATAATATTTTCATTTTTTATTTCTGTTTTATCAAAGTATATAGTAGCCGGATCAAAAAATGTCTGTCCCTGTTTTTCGATTGTAGGAGTATTTGGCCAGCCATAAAAAGTTTCTATTTTAACTTCTTCTTGGTTCTCACTTTGGATTAGATCTTTCCTATTAAAAAAGGTTTCATAGTCAATAGCCTCTATAGTTGAAGAAATCATTGTT
>Ga0207997_1000042_pt1 | contig 51591 bp, 86 predicted proteins | sample AntAceMetag02UKN_FD_184777 | JGI IMG/M metagenome (GOLD analysis project Ga0207997, IMG submission 184777) | Saline lake microbial communities from Ace Lake, Antarctica - Antarctic Ace Lake Metagenome 02UKN (SPAdes) (version 2) | ecosystem: Environmental > Aquatic > Non-marine Saline and... | reverse complement strand
ACTTAGTTATTTGTAGAGGTTTAGTGCACTCAAGACATTTATTCTTTCTACCCTTAAATGTTGCCCAAGACGTAGAAAATATATGATTTTTACTACATTTAAATTTTAATATGGTATTACAATTTTCATATTTCTCTGATAGACATTTGATATTGAATAATTCTACATATTTTTTCACATCTTCTATGGTTTTTCTGTGAGTATTGCACTCTCCTTCCATACATCTGCTGCCCCTTTTAAATTGCATCCACTCAACTTCATATTCATGATTATTTGGGCACCTAACTTTAATAATATCGTTACTCTTTATAGATTTTAATTCTGTTAATAATTCATATCCTGCAGAACTTATCAAATCCTTTGCTTTAAGTAGTTTCCTCAAATCTGCCTTTTCTTTTTTAATTCTCTTACATTCTGGGCATATTCTACAATTGGATTTAAATCTATGCCAGGTTGTGAAATATGTATGCCCCTTGTCACATATAGCAGTTAACTCTTTCTTATACTTATATGTTTTAGATATTAGTTTATGCCCAATCTTTTCAAATTCGCTTTTAATATAATCTATGGTTATTCCCCGTCTCCCCCATCCTTCACATTCATAACAAGTCTGAGTTTTTTTAAAGCTGGAACAGTCACGTTTGAATATATGACCCTCTTTGCATTTTATCGTTAGTGATCTAGGAGTATAATCTTCAGAGAGACATTCACAACCATGCTCTTTAGCAAATAATTTTATTTTGTTTAATTTATCTTCTTTTATACACTCAGGGCACTCTTGAGTATCTTTAAAGTAAGACCACCCTCTCTCAAATACATGCCCATTCTTACATTTGAATTTTAGTTTGCTATTAGTATTTATATACTCTTTTGAGAGTAATTCCACCCCATTCGATTTTGCGTAGTCCCTTATCTCATATATTTTATCCATTTTTGTCTCCTTTTTTCTCTTATTATACCATACTTTGATTTAAATGTCAAGTAAAAAATGAAAAAAATTTTATAATTTTTAAAATTTTTAGTGCTAAATGGTGGGATATGCCGGATTCGGAGGGGGGTTGAAGTGACCTTATAGGTGTTTGCGTAGCAAACAATTCATTGCTCCCGATAGGGTCAACTCACTTTAACCCAATTAGACCCAATATCAAAGTATTTTGTTATGTCAAAAATGATATATGCTTTTTACGTAGTTTTACGGATTGCTTTTCGCCTTTTTCGATGGTAGAATCGGGTTCCTCGCTTCGCCACCCACCCCGACCACATAGCTACAGTGTAGTTTTTCACTTGGCGTAGGCCGTAGGTTTTTCTCTTAGTTCATTATGGCCATATATGGTAACCACAGAAAAGGGCGTTCCCGTTACGATATACGGGCGGAGATTTATCATGTCTGACGAAAAAAAAGTTGTGAGTCCAGAAGTTACGGAGCTCGTTTCCTTAATAAAGGAAATGAAAGTAAAGGCGGAAATGTCAACGTCAACTAAGAAAAAGCTCAGGTTGTATGGTACGGTGGATGAATTAGAGACCACCCTGGCCGAAAAACTCACACCGGAGTTGCTTAAGACCGATGTTGAAACGGGGGAAATTCTTATGGACCTACCAATAAAATACCATACTCACTACTCCGCAAAAGCGGGTATTTTGGTGGGTGAGAAGGTAACAGCCAGCCATACGATTTGTAGTAAAAGGTCGTTCAGGAGTCTCCCCGAGTTTGAGGGAAAAACTCTGAATGTGGTGGGAGTGTTTAACTACACATTGACCGACAAGTAAGCAACGGGGGGAGAAGTATGGATCGAACAAAAGAAATTCAAGAGTTAAAGGATTTACTAGAGAGTAACGAGGCACTATCAGATAGGCTTAGGGGGAGTATAAAAGATCTTATTGTGTTACATCAATATCATTTCCCCACTGACAAGTAATACCGGCCAACGTACACAAAAGCCGAACCTTGGAAACAAGGTTCGGCTTTCTTATTTGGGATATGGAATTGCCGAAAAACCGGGTATTCCATATCCCAAATAAGCTAACCCAAAGGGAGGGAATATGGAATTATACAAAGTAGGTTATTCACCTACAGCCTATAGGCTTATAGGTAGTAAGCCTATATCCCAGATGCAAGGTCTTAACAGACCCTTGCCTATATTGACAAGGGCGCGGTCGTTATACCATATAGGTGATCTAACGGTAGAGCAGGCATATAAAGAAGCCTCAAAAATGAAAGAAAATCCCGTGGGGGAATTAGTAAAAAATTCCTATAGGGAAACATCCACTAGGGAATTGTCCCTGGAGGAAAGAGTAAATCTAATTCTTAATAGGAGGTAATTATGGTAGATGTAAAAGACAGAATTATCTGGAATCTTAGGGCTGCTCTTGCCCAGACAGAGAACGAAGAGGTTGCCCAGAAAATCAGGGTAGCCTTGCTGTATATTAAGTCTCCTGGGATTATTCAGGAAACTTAATAATTGTATAATATTGCCAATTCTGTATCGGGAATTACCCCAATTCAGAATTGGCAAATAGGGGAGGTAGTAGTAATGAGAATAATAACTGATTATATTACAATTCTAATTGTGGTTTTTAGTATAGCAGCCCCGTTTATATGGTTGCTGGGAGGATAATTATGGGAGAGAAAAAGAGGATATTCGGATCTAAGATCTCCGCTTTTAGGGGATCTACAGGACGGAAATCCAATACCGCTAATCCATATCTCCGGTGGAGAGATAGGGAAAATCGGATTGTGGAAGCTGTAGACAGCAAGAGAGCTACAGAAATGGTTTTTAGAGCAGGTACTGGATGGGTGTATGTTTAATAACCATATATATTGGACTTTTGGTGTCGTGAATATGGCATGGTATAACTATTGTGCTATGCAGGGAGGGTAGTTCTACATACTACCACTATATGTCGGTGCCTGCACTTTTGAGCATACCATATGTAGTGGTCGGGTAATGCATGGTATAACTATTGTGCTATGCAGGGAGAGTAGAACTACCCATTATAGGTAGTATACCCCTGTCTGCATTACGTTTTCGTAATTGGATAGACAATCTCATAGTCAATTTCAGATTTCTCTATAATAGAGCAATCTGATAGTGAAAATGAGAAATCTGATAGTGAAAATGAGAGCAATACTCCACTTTCATATCATATATGGCCATTTTACTCCACTTTCATATAAAAAATAGCCATTTTTACGGGGTTTTTTTGGAAATCACTCCACTTTCACTTATTTTTAAAAGTCAAAATGATATAAGTGACTAATTTAACAGGGTATACAGGAAATATGGTATTTTTAAGTACATTTTCCCCCGGTCTCGCTTTAAAATAGGGAAATTCAGGGATTCAAAAATTCCTTGAAATTCTGCATTTCCTTAGTTTAATTAGGTGGTTAGCTCATAATGAGCAAAAATGGAGGATATTTCCCCCAGTAGTCTTTTAAAAAGGAGGATTTTATATGAAAATAGACGCCCTAAGGGTAGTTAGTATGAAGAATAATGATATAATTGATATCTGGGAGAGGGATATAGAGTATAAAAAGGATGGAAATCTCACTCTGGGCACTCAACAGCTACTAGTTCACACTATTGAGCAGCTGAAGAAGGGGTATGATGTAACATTAAAATCTGTAATTTATCCAGTATACTAGGAGGATTATTTATGTGGTACACAGATAAATTTGTAGGTGTAGTGTCAATAGGAATATTGATGTTTTTGTGTGTAATATTAGCACTTTGTTAGGTATTTTGAGGTATACCTCAGTTTATGTGGGGTATATTGCGGAATTCCTCAGTTTCATGAAAAGAAGTTGAGGAATTCCGCAATATAAAAGCGGAAGGCTAAAAAACCCAATATTTTCAGCTATCTATTTCCGTCTATTTATTATCATAAAATAACGATTTTAGATATCTGCCATTATTGAACACTGACTGTAGAAAGATAGTAGATATCTGCCATTATTGAACACTGACTGTAGAAAGATAGTAGATATCTGCCATTATTGAAGTTGTGTGGGATTATGAACACGGATGGTACATTGAATTATAATAGGTATGTAATATGATAGAAACAATAGAATTAAGGACATATGGGCTTGGAAACACTCTATATATGAAGAAAATCAAGCCTATTAAGAATATTAAAGAATTTATAAAACCTTATGGTGGTTTATGGTCTTCCCCTACTACATCTAAATATGGATGGGAAGATTGGTGTTTACAAGAAGATTTTGGAGATCTAACTTCGTATTTTGATTTTAAAGTTAATGGTAATTGTTGTGTTATAGATAAATATTCAGATATAGAAAAGCTAACCTGGGTAAAATCAGCTTATGGTCTTTATGCCCCTGATTTTGAAAGGGCTATAATGAAATATGATATGATTTGGTTAACTATTAATGGAGAAAAAGAAACAAGATATACTACACCTCTAAATCTTTATGGGTGGGATTGTGAATCTATTTTGATATTAAATAAAAGGTGTATAATATGAGAGAGACAATTAGAAAAATCATGATATCCCAGGGCTGTAAGATTAATAATAGACCTTATCCTGAGATATATTTTGATGTACCATTAGAGAATAATTGTTATTTCTCTACTGGTATTAATGAGATACATTTGTATTCTTCTTCCTCTATTGATAAATATTGGAAGTATGATGTTTTATCTACTTTATCCCATGAATTGTGTCATTCTTTGCAATATATACCTAAGAATATAGTTATGCTGGAGGATAATAGAGAGAAATATTTCTCTCAGCCTCATGAAATAGAAGCTTATAAAATAGGCTTCTTCTTTAAGGAATTATTCAAAAATGATAATTTTAATCCTATGTGGTGTTTATTAGATAAGAAACCACATAAATCTCTGAGAAGAGGTATAAATAAATCTCTTAGAGAGTTAAAAGAGCTCTATGATATGGAGAGTGATGTCATAGAATTAATCAATTTAATGACTATATGGAATAGGGTATAAAGGAGGAGTAAAATGACTTTTGAAAAGATTGCAAAGAAGGCGCTGGGAGATAGTACATTTGACTGGGCGATACCTCAGAGTATTTACGATGAGTATTATGAGGTGTCTGGGCACAACCCTAACGGTCATATAGTTTGGAGTTATGAGAATAACCATTGGGGAGAACCATACAGCTTAACTATGCTAGGATGGATTATTTTGAGATTACATCAGCTGAGATATGGGAGGTAATATGATAAAACTTAAGTGTAAATGTGGGGAAGTATTAGAAGAAGGTGTTTTGGGGTGTCTCTGGTGCCCAAAGTGTAAGAATAAATGGAAGATACCAGAGGATAAAAAGGATGTTAAAGGGTATTATATTAACATAACCTACAAAGGAAAACCTATATAATAGTGGAAAATAGAATAATAAGAACATTATTAGATCATGGACATGAGGCTTATATAATAGGTGGATATGTCCGTGATCTAATATTAGGTAGTAATAGTAATGACATAGATATAGTTACTAATGCTACTCCAGAAGAAATATGTGAAATATTCCCTGGTAGTGGTGGTGTAGGGAAATCTTTTGGTGTTGTATTAGTAGAAGGTGTAGAAGTAGCTACATATAGAATAGATAGATATTCCGGCGATAATATGTCTGTAGAATATTCATCTAGTTTATATGAGGATACTTGTAGGAGAGATTTAACTATTAATGCATTAGCTATGGATTTATCAGGTAATATATTAGACTTCCATGGTGGTAAATCTGATTTAGAGAATAAGATAATCAGGTTTATTGGAGATCCCAAAGATAGAATTAATGAAGATCCTAATAGAATTATAAGAGCTTGCAGATTTTTAGCTCTTGTAAATGGGTCTTTTTCCCCTCAAACATATTCTACGTTAGTGAAACATGCATTCCTCTGTAGTATAATATCCCCAGAAAGAATTCATAAAGAAATAATTAAAGTTATGAAAATAGAGAAAGCATCCTTATTCTTTAGAGCTTGTAAAGATATAGGAATATTGGAGTATATATTTCCTTCTCTTGATAAATGTGAGGGTGTATCTCAGAATAGGTTCCATAATGAGGGGTTATTTGAGCATAATATGAGAGTAGGTGATAGAATATCGTGTAAATTCCCTATGTTGAAGTTATCAGGGTATTTGCATGATGTTGGTAAAGTAGGATGTAAAGTATACAATGAAGAGAAATCAGACTATACATTCTACGAACACCATAAAGTTGGCGCTGATATTATTAGAGAGGAATTAATAGATTTAAAATTCTCTAATAATGAGATTGACTTTGTGTGTTCAATAATATATAATCATATGAGAGATGAACCTGAAGGAGCTAGAGGATATAGAAGAGCTTTGAAGGTATTTAGTGAGGCTGGAATATCTTATAGAGATTATATACGAATTCGGAATGCTGATGGATTAGGTAAAGATCCACAGTATATTACTGATATTAGGAATTTGGTGTCGGGATTTAGGGATATAATAGATGCTGAAGAAGCATTTAGTCTCAAAGATCTTGATATAGATGGAAATGTTGTTATGGAAACTCTACAGATGAAACCCTCAAAAGAAATAGGTATGATACTTAGGAAACTGTTGGATATGGTAATGGAACAACCAGAACTTAATAAGAGAGAAATATTAATGGATATATTAAAGAAAGGAGAATTATTATGGAAATGATAGATATAAATGATAAAAATAGCCTTGAAGAGCTGATGAATGATATAAGAGGGAAGAAAGTAATAGCTATAAGATCAGAGAATAATAGAAACCTAATGTTAAAATTTAAGGACGTAATAGTAAGCTTTGATATAAATTGGGAAGATAATACTTATTTAGTGGTGAGAAGACAAATAATAGATTCTGACGATTGGATAGTATAAATAATGACAAATAAAGAGATAAAAGAAGCTCTGGAGGATATTCTCCAGACATTTGGTAATAGGGTATTCCCTGATGATATAACTAAGTTATTGCCACAGGGAATGTTATGGATGGAGACTAGAAATGATATTGTGGCTTTAATGGAGGAATTATCATGAATATAAAAAAATTAGAGGGTAATATTATCAGGGAAATAGATATTATAGAGAAAAATGATGAGTTATATGATGAAATCATATTCTTTCTTGATAATAAAGAAGTATATAGTCTAATTCATGATCAGAGTTGCTGTGAAAGAGTAACTATTGAAGATATATGTGGGGATATTAAAGATTTAATTAATACTCCTATATTATCTTCCTATGAGTCTATTAATTCTGGTGAGGATGGCGAAGACTCATATACATGGACTTTTTATAATCTTAGTACTATTAAGGGATCTGTAACTATTAGATGGTACGGTGTGTCTAATGGTTGGTATTCTGAAAAAGTGGATTTTGTAGAAGTTGATGGAGAAGATGATCCAACAAGGCTTGATTATGTATAGTATAGATTATTCTGTAGGTGAAAATAATACTTCTAAACTAACAGCTATAATCTTATAAAGCTATGTAAATCCTTAACTAATAACATAATCTTATTGACAAAGGAGAAATATTATGATAATGTGGTATAAGAAAGGAATGGAAGTGGAGTTTAGGATCTCAAATCAAAATGGTAAATGTTTTAGTGGGGAGGTAATATCAGATCGTATAATTGGGGCTCCTACAAGAGTGTGGGTAAAATCCATAGGAACCGGAGAGGTTTGCATCAAGAAATATATGATAAAAAAGGTTAAGATATAACTGAGGAGGTCAAAATTGGAAACTAAAAGATGTAGTAATAACAAGGAGCATGATCTATTATTTGATGGATCTAATGATAAAAATATGAGTAATTTCAAGAATATCATACCATATTTTTATTATGATGATGATACCAATGATAGAATCTATGATGAGATTGATACTAAATTGATGTCTGAGGATAATAAATACCTTGATGAAATGCTGAATTTAAATAATCAACGAAGAGCATTTTATAGTGTAAATAAAAGTGAGGATTTAGATAAGGGTTATCGGGAATATAGAAATGAATTATATAATTCATTATCTATAAAAGATGAGTTATATGGTAGATTATGTGACTATAAAGTATTTTCAGAGAATAGTATAGTAATAGATAAACAGCCGGTTAAACTGTTTAAATATTTATTAAAAAAGGAAATATTCACAAAAGCACAAGTGGATAGAATCAATAATTATAAAACAGGAGATGATTTATATGTGTGTATTAGTAGAAATCCTGTAGATATGTTGTTTTGTTCTACTAATCAATCATTCTCTAGTTGTGAAAGTTTATGTAGTGATTATAGTGGAGCATTCTATATGGCTCTTGGAGCATTACCATTAGATCCAAACAGGGCTATAATGTTTTTAACAAACGGAAAAATAAAACGATATGATATAAAAGATTATGAATTCAAACATTTTAGATATATATGTAGAAGTTGGTTGTTACTAGATAAAGATTCTTCATTGCATGTAATAAGACATTATCCAAGTTCTTCTATGGATTTTGATACTATTTTAAGATCTATAGGATATAAGATTAATATAGATGATTTTTCAGATTCCAAATTCAAGTTTGAGCCTGGTAGTTATGAAAATGGAGAGCATGTCAATCTTTATTTGGATAATATTGGTAGAAAATATACTAACAATAAGATATATTATACATATTTAGGAACTACTGGATGTGATGAAATATTTAATTGTAGTTCTGGGTTTGAGAGTATAGAAGATTTTGATAGTTTAAATAATAATAATACGCACGCTTGTGTGAGTTGTAATTGTTCAGTTGAAGATGATTATTCATATTTTAATGAAGATGGTGACCCATATTGTGAGGAGTGTTATAATGATAGGTATTCTTCTTGTTATAGTTGTGGTGATGAAGTATGTTTAGAGAGTGATTATACATATAGGACAGACAACGGATATTATTGTTCAGGTTGTTTTCATGACAAATATATTATATGTGATAATTGTGGTGAATCAGAACTAATAGGTGATTCTATAGTTCTATCAGATAGTAGTCATACATATTGTGAAGGTTGTGGGTATGATTTAACATTCTATTGTGAAGAATGCGAGTATGTTTATGAGAATGATGATGAATCTACTATAGGAAATATGTGTTTAAGTTGTTTTGGGGAGAGTCATTTTGTATGCTCTAATTGTGAAGAGACAAAAAAGAATGATGAGGAATCTCCTATAGGAAATATGTGTAAAGATTGTTTTGAGGAGAGTCATTTTGTGTGTGATATATGTGGAGAAATATGTGATATAAAACATAAAATAGATGTTGATGCTTACATAAATGTTTGTGAAATGTGCTATGAATGGGAAGAAAGGAGAGAAATATGCAACTCTTAGTAGATTTATATGAGATATATTCTCCATCTAAGAGGGAATATAAGATGTCAGCTTTTGTACAAAAACAGTTGACAGAAATGGGAATAGAATTTGATATAGATGAAAAAGGACAAATATATAGATTTATGCCAGACACACCAATGTTAGCCGCTCATATGGATCATGTAACTGATAAACCAATAAAACATATATGGAAAGAAGGCAACAAAATATTTGGTGATGGTAACTTAGGGGCTGATGATAAAAATGGTATATGGATTGCCTTAAAATTATTGCGAGAATTTCCCAATACTAGTTTTATATTCTCTGTAGAAGAAGAATGTGGGCTAGGTATAGATACATTATTAGTATCTTCTGAGGATGAATTAAAGGATATAAAATATTGTTTAGTATTTGATAGGAGAAATGGGTCTGATATAGTTGGTACATACAATGATTATTGTGTTGATGAGTTTGAAGATGATTTAGTGAAAATAGGTAAGAGCTTAGGGTTTAAACCAGCTATGGGAACATTTAGTGATTGTGATGCTATAGCTTTATTTCTATCATGCGTAAATATTAGTTGTGGATATTATAAAGCACATACTAAAGATGAATATACATATGTAAACGAGTTGTATAATTCATTAGAGTTTGGCAGAAAGATTTTATCTACAATAAATAAGAAATACGAGGCACCGGAAGTATCTAAATGGAAATCACAAAATAAGTGGGAAGATGAGTTTGATGTATATTATTGTCCAAAATGTGAAGAATATGTTAGTGATGTATTTACTTATGTTAAAGATAAGAAAGCTACAAAAACATGTTGGCAATGCGATACTCCGGTAGAAGAAATAATAGAAGATATACATGAAGAATATTACTGCCCAGAATGTAAATCTAAAGTAGATAGTTATGAAGAAACTATAGATGGAGATAAAGTATGTAGTTATTGTTATTCAGATCTACAAGAGATAGCAGATACAAAGAATATTGATATTTATGAGGAATATTATTGTCCAGTATGTGATGTGTATTGGGAAGGCGAAGAATTGGAGGACACTAACTGCCCACAATGTAATAGTGCATTAATATACAATAGTGATGAAAATACATATTGCTATAATTAAGGAGATATTATGAAACTCACAAGAGCACTAGAAATTATATTAGGGCTGGCAGCAGATAGTATGATAGGACCAAATGGAATCAAAACAGAATCTGGAGAGAATGAAATACTATCAGAGAAACTGGATGATGAAGAAGAAGCGTGGGATATTATTGTAGATTTGTATAATGACTATGTAAAAGAGGAGATTATAAAATGAAACATAAATATTATGCAGAAGTAAAATGGGTAGTAGAGGACGTATTAGATCTAAGACCAGAGTGGACAAGAAAAATGGCAAAGGATTTTTTGATAGTAAATGAAGATAAGATAATAGATGGATTAATAGAATGTGGTTGGGAAGTAATAGAATCCTTAATGAAAAAGGAGGATATATAATGAACTATCCAAAAGAGTTTAAAGATAGAGTATATGAATCATTTTCAACTTCAACAAAAATGTGTAAGTTATTAGAAGAAGGCAATATATTTTTAGGTAGATATCTAGATGATTGTAGTATAACTTATACTCCAACAGATGTTTTAGAAATGTTGGAGAGTTTTGGTTTACAAAAAATGGTTAAAATATTAAAAGAGAAGGAAAAAAGAACTGTATTATACTCAGAATGGTGTGAACTCTATGAGGAACAAAAATGAACATATCTCAATATAAAGAAGCTATAAAATTGTGTAGAGATGCAGATCTACCTCTAATGGCTTGGGGTCCTGGGGGAGTAGGTAAAACAAGAGGATCTGAACAAGTGTCTGATGAACTCAACATAAATCATATAATTATTCAAGGACCATTATTACAACCTGTGGATCTATTAGGATTACCAGATAGAAATAAAGATAGAACTATATGGTTACGCCCAGAGATATTACCAGAAGAGGGTGATGGTATTATATTAATAGATGAGTTACCAGATAGTGCCCAATCTATGCAAAAAGCATATTATCAGTTAATTCTTGAAAAACGTGTACAAGGGCATATTATACCAAAAGAATGGTATGTTATGGGGGCAGGTAATAGACCAGAGGACGGTGGATTTAGTAGTCCTATGCCTGCTCCACTAATAACACGGTTCATTCACACAGGAGTATGTTGTGAATGTCCAGACTTTAAAGATGAAACACCTAAATCTGCATTAATTGATATAGATGATTTTATCAATTATGCTATCACAAATCTCCATCCATTAGTAGTAGCATATCTGAAGTTAAAGCCTGATAAGATATATAATCATCAAGCAACTCCAAGAACATGGGAGTATATATCTATATTACTACATAGTACACAGGATCATTTCTCATTTACATTCAAAGAATTAATAAAGGGATGTATTGGATCTGCTGTAGGAGTAGAGTTTAATGGATATATAAAACTAGCTACAAGAATTCCAAGTATAGAAGCTATTATGAATAATCCATACTCTATAGATATACCAGAGGATAAGAGTATATTATATGCTGTAGTTACCTGTTTACTTAGTAAAGTAGAGGACAATAGAATAGATAATATATTTAAGTTCGTATTAAGATTGTCTAATGAAATGCAATTCTTCTTCTTTACCCAGGTTAGAAGAATTAATAAAAATGTTGTTGCTAATCAGATGTATATCAAATGGGCCAATGAAAATATGGATTCATTGATATAGTGTTTAGGTTAAGTGAGATTATTATAATTGTGATAGTAATAGTTATTATATCTTATGTTTATGAAATAACAAAGGAGAATGATGAATGAAAATGTGTGATATATTAGCTACTATTATGTTATTTGTTCTTATTATAATTGCTACTTGCTTTTTATCTAGTGAAGCAGGTGTAGAAGCTGACAGTTTACTTAAGAGGGTCAGTATAAATGAGAATAATATAAGAAAATTGAAACCAATACCAAGAATAGAAATAAATAGGGGAACTGTGTATGCTGGAGCAGGTGAAATAGTAGTAGAGATAATAAAGGAGGAACAAGATGAAAGATAAATGTGTAGTTTGTGGTATAGAAACACCCTTTGATGTTGGTGAGCATATTGATTACCGTTTATATTATATAGAAGGTGCTGGACAATTATGTAAAGAATGCTTTGATAGAATTTATTGTATTACATTAAGAGAGGAGAATATATAATGGATATCACAAAAAAGAATCTGCTGGTAAAGGTAACTGTACACAAATACGATTTCAAAGTAAGAGACAAAGAGTCAATGGTAGAAATCTCTAATAATCATGGAGTAGATCCTACATTACTAGACTTCAAGAAAAATACCATGTTGAAAGATGATGTAGGAGACATATGTAAAACTATGAGTAAATTCAGACCAGTAGTAGTATATCTTACTACTCCTTGGCTTGATGGTGGATGGAGATTATTATCTGTAGACCTATATGAGCAGTTAGAAGACAAACTTAGGGAGTTGAATAGTGAGTTATCAGAGGTTAAAGAGATTCTTAGAATGAATTGGGATACTTATGTCGAAAATTCAAAGAGTAAGTTGAATGGTAGATGGGATGAAAGAGATTATCCATCTGCTGACTATGTAGTATCCAAATTTGGGGTTGACGTTCATTATGGTAATGTCCCAGAATCGGGGGACTTAAGAGTTGATATGGCCAAAGACACAATGGATAATATCAAAGCACAAATGGACAGTAACTATGATAATAATATACAAATAGCAATGGTAGAAATATGGGATAGAACTGTAACTGCAATTACTCATATGAAAGATAGATTGACTCACTATTCTAAAGAGATCAAAGAGGAGAAGAGTCCAAGAATGTTTTCTAGTATGTTGAACAATGTTAAGGACTTAGTGCAACTACTTCCAGCAATGAACTTAACTAATGACCCTAAGTTGGAGCAAGTCAGGCAACAATTGGAAACCGACTTTTCGAGGTTGAGCATCGACTTATTGAAAGAAGACGATGCAACAAGAGAAAAAACTATCGAAAAAACAAAAATAATACTTGACAAGTTGGATGGGTTTGTGCTATAATAAAGGAAAAAGGGGGCAAAATGGAAGAATACATAAAAATGGAAGATATGAAAGATGGATGGTTATATAGAATTGACGCCAGAAATGCAGTTGTAGGGGTATGGGTAGAAGAGTCTAAATGGTTTGTCATATCAAGACATAAGTTTGGGCAGAACTTTATCCATGTAGAAGATCATTATGATACTGGATCTCCCTATGGAACAGCTAAGCCTATATATAGAATAGAGAAATGTTGCACAGAACCTAATCTAGATTATCTAAACAAGTGGACTAATGCTATGAATCCAATAATTAAATATATAGGTAGATTAGTAAAATTAGTACTATGAACACATTAAGAAGATTAGAGATATTAAGAAATAAGATTGCATTAGATTATCCATTCTATGGTTATCATTTAATAATGATGGACTTACAAGTGGATAATTCAACCGAAACAGCTTGCACTAATGGAAAATATATTAAGTGCAACGAGGATTTTGTCAACAATTTAAGCGATAACCATGTTAAAATGTTACTAATGCATGAAGCAAAGCACGTAATATTCTTACATCACGTAAGAAGAAGAGGTAGAGACATTAGTAAGTGGAATGAGGCGGGGGATTATGTTATAAATTGGTCACTTAAACATGAAGATAGATTAGAACTGATGGAAAATATATTATATGACCCAAAATATGCGGAGTATAGCGTTGAACAAGTGTACAATACAATAGGAGAAAAAAATGATACCAGAAGACAAAATCAAAATAGTACTGGAGACATTGAAGGATCTGGGCAAACTAATAGAGAAGATAACAATGGCGAGCACCAAACTACAGACAGGACCAAGATACGGGATGATAACGAGAGTAACAACGGACAAGGTAAAAAAAGCAATAAATATATTGGAGAAGTAGTAGATGGAGACTCTAATTCAATAGAAGAGGAAGAGAGAATAAAGGAAATAACTGTACAAGCCATAAAATACGCTGAAAAAGCCGGGAAAATGCCTGGAAATGTCAAAAGAAGAATAACAGAAATGTTGAAACCTAAAATCTCATGGGAGAGATTATTAGCTAATTGGATGGATTCCAAGACTAAAGATGATTATTCCTGGCTAAGTAGAAACAATAGAATACTAGATTACTATTTTCCAGCACTCGAAGATGAAAGTTTAGGTAAGATAGGTATAGCTATAGATTCGTCTGGAAGCATAGACCAGAACCTATTTAACAGATTCTTAACTGAGATAAATGGGCTAAGATATAAATATAAATTTGATACCATCATTATAGATGTTGATACCAAAGTTAACGGTGTAGGAAAATTCAACAAAAATCAGAAGGTAGAATTAGATGTGAGAGGAGGTGGTGGAACTGCATTCAAGCCAGCATTTGATTTCTTTAAAGATAAAAACATAATTGGAATGATCTATTTCACAGATATGTATGCTTATGACTTGCAAGAGTTAAAAAGACCTAGGTATGATGTACTGTGGATGGACTATGGGAGAGGAGTAGAAACTAAATTTGGTAAACACATAAAAATGGAGAGGAATAGATGACTAAAGAAGAATATATTAGAGATGGTGGAGAAAAATGTCCTTACTGTAACGGTGATGTTGCAGTTGAACATATGAGTTATAATGTAATAGGAAAAATAACCCATGAAGTAGTTTGCATTGATTGTAAAGAATGTTGGTATAACATTTATACATTAACAGACATAAAATGGAATGAATAACAATGGCAACTAAATTAGCGAGAGGTTATGTAGATATACCAATAAGCTTTACAAGAGAAGATTATATACAAGATTGTGTAGAGTTTCTGTATGATATATCAAATGAAGTTGGATTAGACTATAGAATGATAAATCATTTGAGTTCATCTAACATAATAAGAGTAATGGATATGATATCACCCGAAGGGACTACATTTGGAATAATCCAAACAGGTGCTCTTGGGTATTGGGGGGTGTAAAAAATGGCAATAAAACATAGAATAAGAACTAATGGAAAAGGAAAAACAAAAATAGTATCTTTAACAGCCAGAAAAGCTATATTAGAGCACTGTAAGGAATGTATGGGTTTTGAAGTTAAGGAGGTTTTACACTGCACATCTCCACTTTGCGCATTATATCCATTTAGAACCTACAGAACTCCAAAGAATACTGTGTAGATGGGTAAATATGTACATATTTGGTACCTACAGTCCACAAACTAATTTAAAGGTAGCTATATAGGTATGATTAAAATAGATGGTATAAATTTGACAATACACACATTAAAAGGAGAATATCATGAAAAAAGGAAAAGAGATAGTTTTAACTGATCATCAAATAGAAACTGCATTATTTTATTGGATGGAGAGGGCAAATCGTGATGAGGTAGCCAAGGTTATAGGCACAATTTTTGGTGGAAAATGTGTTCACTTTGAAGATTGGAGAATGTCTGTGTACAAATTTGAGCCAAATGAAAACTACTGGGGAGAATTTGATTAGGGGGTATATATAATTAAACTACCAAAAGATTTTGACACAATTGGTCCTCCCCCATACCCATTTCAAATGGAGACTATCATCTATGGGATAAAACACCCATCTTGCGGTCTCCTACTTGAAATGGGTCTAGGGAAGACTAGATGTGCTATCGACATTGCGAGATATAGAATACAAACAGAGAATATAGAAAAAGTGTTAGTAGTAACACCTACAAGTATAATGTACAACTGGGGACAAGAGATAAAGAAGTTCTCTGAGTATAAATCTGTAGTTCTGCATAGTCATATACGATCTGAAAGAATAGCAAGAATAGAAGCATTAAATCATAGTAAACAATACCATTTTGGTATTATAAATTATGAGGCATTGCACTCATACTATTCCAAAATAACTGATATGAATATAGGACTACTAATATTTGATGAGTCTGCAAGATATATAAAAAACCACCTAACTAAAAGAACAAAAGCTGCTATTGCCATATCTGAAAAAGTGGGTAAAGCTATAATATTAACTGGTACTCCAATAGCCAATAGACCATTAGATATATGGAGTCAATTTAGAGTTATGGATCGTGGTAAAACATTTGGAACTAACTTTTATAGATTTAGAACTATATTCTTTAACACTATTCAAAGACATAGATTTAAAGAATTTGTATTAAAGGAGGATTCAGCAAAATATATAAATAGTGGAATATATGATACCTGTATAAGGTTCAAGAAGGAGGATGTATTACCAGACCTTCCAGAGAAGTTGTACTATAAAATAGAGATTCCATTATCTGGAAAAACAAAAGCAATCTATAATAGAGTTAAAAAGGAAGTTATAACTGATATAGAAACTACGAGAGGTAAGTCAACACTTGTAATAACTAATATATTAACTAAACTATTGAGACTTCAAACAATTACATCAGGGTTTATAAAAGGAGAAGATGGAAAAACCAATAAATTATTAGAGACACCAAAATTAAATGCTCTTATAGATGAGATTGAATCAATAGTTGACGCTGAAGAGTATGCTGTTGTGTGGGTCAGATTTCTTTACACTATTAAACTTATAAAGAATGAATTGAAAAAGAGAAAGATAAAATCTATAACAATGAGTGGAGAAGATAAAGATAAGTACGATAAATGGAAAACATTCCAAAAAGACAAGTCAATTCCAATATTTATAGGACAAATTCAAAGTGGTGGTATAGGTATTGAACTATTCAAATTAGATAGTAATGCTAACACACAACATATGATATTTTATGAAAATGTGTGGTCTCTTGATGTTAGAGAACAGGCAATTGATAGAATTCATAGGATAGGGCAGGAATCAATGTGTAGGTATGTTGATATTGTAATGAAAAACACAATAGATGAGAGAATACTTGGTAGCATATCTGCTAATAGACGTATAGCTACATCTATTCTGGAGAACGGAGTTAAGGAATGGCTAAAATAACATTCTATTGGATAAAAAGCTAAGAAAGGAGTAAAACCATGAAAAAGTTTAATAAATTTTTTAAAAAGGACAAAATGGCTTTAATTCCTATAATAGTTTTTGCTATTATATTGGTACTTCTGGCTCTTGGGTGGCGTCATTTTATCTCTGTTAGTATGAGTTAGAAAAGTAAATAAAACAAAAAAATTGGGGGGAAATTAAATGATAGAGTTAAATAAAAATGTAGTACAAAAGGAGGAACAAAATGGACTTTATGAAAGCGATGTATGTTTTGTGGCCAGATTATGATTATATAGACAAAGCTATTGATTCGGGGATTAATACTTTAATCATAGCAATGTATAATCCCCGTCCCGATATGGATCAGAAAAAGGAATTCGGAACATATGAAGAAAATGTAGAAACTTTAATCCACTATAAAAATGTTAATGTAAAAGTAATTCTCATGCCATCTTGGTGGCAACCCTGGTATCCCTTACCAAAAGAGCATTGCTTCATATCAGGGTATAAATTTTATCTAAAAACTCCATGCCCTACAGATAGTTATCACATTGATTGGGTAATGGAATATCCTTTATACTTGTACACTGAAGGTCTTTGTGATGGATTGTTCTGGGACTTTGAAGATTATGGTTCCCATGACGATCCTGAAAGATTAAAATATTTCGATGAATGGAACGAAGACAAGTACAGGTGCATGTGCCATAGATGCATTGGTTTTGACGAAAAAGATCAAAGAGATATCCTATATGAAAAAATTTGGAGCAGACTTGACGCTACCAAAGTGAAAATAAATGGTGAGTACACATATACTGATCCAAAGATGTGGAAGGGATTTCCGTCCGAGCAGTGGTGGGTAAATGCTTACACTTACAAAGATTGGGGTGTATTTAACAGAATTTGGAAATATACATTTCCTAACAAATGGTTTAAAGGAACTAGGATAGAAAAGATAACATGTGGACAGTGGTTAGAGCACTTCACCGCCAAAGAATCTTTAGATCACTTAAGAAAGATAAGTAGATCAGCTTCGGTAGACGGTTACTGGCTTTATCCACAGATGAGAATGTCTAAAAATTGTTATTGGAGATGGAATTCTCAAAAGTCTTGGGTTAAAGATACTCTCGCTACTTTACCACATACATCTCTTATAGACGATGATAAGTTTGATGCAGACCCCAACTATTTCAAAAAATTAAAGAAGCTCAATGAAAAAATAGATAAGTATCGTAGTAGCTGGTGGTTTAACATTAAGAAGTATAGTATTAACATTATAGGAGGATAAAAAAATGGGAACAGATTTAATACTCAAAAAATACGGGGAATATGTATGTAGTTTTGGTAGATCATATCACTTTATGACCAATAATGTACTAGAGTTTGACTATGCCACATTAAATATAGAATCCCTAAAAATATGGGACGACCTGAGAACACTTTTATTACCACTCGTTGCCTATTCTCCCAAGAATAAAGAGGAGTTAGACAAGATAATTAATGAATTAGAAGAAGATCTGGAATACTATGAAGAAGCAATACAAAAGATGGGACAGAAACTCTTAATATCGCACCTATTAGAAGATGACGGTGTTGTAATAGAGGAGGATTAAAATGACAGAGTGGAAAGAATGGCAATATAAAGAAATTGTAAATACTGCTACAATAAAATATGGGAGAATTGATCTTACTATTGCTGGTTGTATGGATAGTGAATGGTTTGCATCTGCAAGCATAGATCTAGATAGAATGAAGTTAGTCAATACTGATTCGGTAGGCTCAAAGATACAAGCAACAGCTTTATTGAGGACCATGTTGAAAGAAGCGCTGGAAGAGATTGAAGCAACTATATAAAACTTTTTGCTTATATCAAATTTGACATGTATGATTTTGCTTGACAATTAAATAGGAAGGTGCTATAGTATGATTAAAGCATAAAAAGGGGGCACAAAATGGAAAGATTGATCGAATTAGCAAATCGAATCAAGTGGTTACTCGAAGAGGATGAAGTAATAGACTGGGACCCTGAAATTGTCTTGCGGAAGTTTGGGGGGGTGTAATGGATAATGATATTAAGTATAATATAGAAGCTATACTTATAAAACACTTTTTGGATAACAAAACATATGTTAATATCAATCAAACAATTTACGCGGCAAAAGGGATAACAAATACCATAGTAGAAAGTATTGATAATGAGAAAACATCTAAAAATACAATGACTGCAGGATGTTACTGTAATATGCTAACTAATTTTGCTAAGGATTACGTAAAAATAGCTGAAAAATCTGTAATAAGAAACAACCACATGAATAACTATACAAAAAAAGAGATAGATCAAGATTTAATAGATGCCATAATAGTAGATTTTATTAATTATGTTGGGGGTGGAATGTGTATGGATTATGGCCTATACACAAGACATCTTTCAGAATAGGGAGGTGCAATGGACAAAGAAGTATTCATAAATGAATTTGAGAAAGAGGTGGTGGTGTTAAATACCACAACATTAGTTAGACTATTCAGCCTAGGTTCTGACGTACTGACACTTTACATTTTCTATGTTAAAAATGCAAAGATACAAAGCACTAATTCAATCTGGGCTAATAATAGTTTCTGTAAAACAGGGTTGAAATGGGGCAGTGGACGCCTGAAAACTGCAAAAAAAATTCTGATGGACAATAAATTTATATCTATCAAGACTGGTAGGGATAAGTTAGGTAGAATAACAAAGCACTATGTTAGGCTACACTATTTAATGAATAACCAGTGGTCCCAGTATCCACACGTGGACACACCCACAGATGGATACCAGACACCAAATGCTTTAGATAAAAAGCTAAATGCTATAGATGAAAAAGGAAAAAAAGATATATTGTCTCCTACACTCTTTCTGGTGAACCAACAAGATATCTTAAACCACTGGAACCTACAGAAAATAGTAGTTCACAAAGAGCTTACAGAAAAAACTAAGGTGCAGATTTCTAAAGCCCTACAACAAGTTTCTGCAGAAGAATTAAAAGATGCGATGTCTAATTATGGTAAGATAATAAATAGCAATGAATACTTTTTCAGCTATAGATGGAGTATTACTGAGTTCCTACAGAGAGGAAACTCTAAGGCAGGTTATACAGAAAGGAGGGGATATTGGATGTTCCTTACAGATAGCAGGCCTTTCCAGAAATTTAAGGGTTCTGGTGGAGGGATATATAAGGATATAAGAGATAATTGGGAATCACTAACACTAAAGTATAATAAACAAATGCCATTGGATAAAGTCAAACAAGAATATATGGGGGTCAATTTGCAAACTATTAAAACATTAATTCCTATAGATATATTTAATGGAGTAATCCAGAGATCTAAAAATAAAGAAATGAACACAAATTTCTTTAGATGGTTGGAGGAGGGAATTGCAGTGCTCTTATATAAGAAAGATGATGAAGCTTTGTTGAAACAAATGTTAACACTACATCATAGAATTAAGAGCTCCCTAACAAAAATAGAGTTGGGGGAGATAGTAGAATATAGAAAGGAGAGATATGGCATCAATGATTGAGAAGTTATCTAAGAGGGGATTAGCACAACCACCCAATCATTTAGTTGGTAGTGTTCAATATGAAGCTCAAACCGGATCTGTAGCTTATGGGGTTAGTTCTGATAATTCAGATATTGATATTTATGGGTTCTGTATTCCACCTAAAGATATCATATTTCCACATGTAGCTGGTGTAATATTTGGGTTTGATAAGGACTACACACGATTTGATCAGTATCAACAACATCATATTATAGACAAAGGCTCAGATAAGACATACGACATTACAATATTTAATATAGTTAAATATTTTAGGTTATGTACAGATGGAAATCCCAATATGATTGATAGCCTGTTTGTACCAAGGAGATGTGTAATATTTTCAACTCCTATTGGAGAAATAGTTAGGAGCAATAGACAACTATTCTTATCAAAGAAATGTTGGTTTACGCACAAAGGGTACGCCTATTCACAATTATCTAAAATGAACAGTAAAAATTTTGATGGGTCTAATTCATCAGAAGACAGAAAAAAGGATGTATTAAAATATGGTTACTCAACTAAGTTTGCTTATCATATAGTCAGATTACTCAATCAAGCTGAGCAGATACTTATAGAACATAATCTTGATATTACAAGAAATAGAGAGCAACTTAAATCTATTAGGAGAGGAGAATGGACGGCAGAACAAATACAAGACTATTTTACAACTAAAGAAAGAGAGCTTGAGTCTGTCTATAGTGAAAGTACACTAAGACATAGCCCAGATAGAAGTAGTATTAAAATTGTACTATTAAAATGTTTAGAGCAATATTTTGGTAGTATAGATAGATTGATTAAGACAGACAAAAGTGTTGAACCTTTAATTAGAGATCTTAAGGAGGTATTAGGGAGATATGAGTAGCTCAATACCAAGTGCAGAAGTGTATGAAGAAGAGTATAAAAAATGGGTAGATGGAGAAACAAAAATTAATCACTTTATAGCAATGAGAAAGCAATCGGAAGACCGTCTCGATAATCCTGAGATGGGAGATTGGATGAGAGGCTATTATAGTGGTGAAAGAGCTGCATACGGGCATTGTATTAAATATTTACAAACAAGGGGATTAAATGAATGAGGTAATACAATATATAGAAAGTAAGGGTATACCTTATAGAATAGAGGGTAAAGAGTGTATAATTAAATGTCCAGGTTGTATGAAAGATAAGCTCTATGTAAATATAGAGAATCAACTTTTTCATTGTTTTCACTGTGAAACCATAGATCCTGAGTCTACATATGCAAAAGGACATTTGTCGCAATTGAAAGAGACATATGGCGATATAATGTCAGTAGCCAAAATAACTAAAGAGCCTGACAAAGAAGCTAACTTCACAGATATGGTAAGTAGATATACCTATGAGCTAAAGAATAATAAAAAGGCATTGCGATATTTAATGAAGAGAGGATTCACATCAGAAACCATAGAAAAACATCAATTAGGGTTTACTACAAGATATAATCAGGAATGGTTGTGTATTCCATCCATAGAGAATGATATACCAAAATTATTAAAATTAAGAAAGTTACCACCAGATACAAGCCCAGAGCTTGGGAAATATATCAGAGAGAAGAATTCCAAATCTATATTGTTTAATGGGGATGCTATTGATAAATTTGATACAATAATGATTGTAGAGGGGGAGATAGATGCTTTAACCTTATTACAGAATGGATATGAGAATGTGGTGGGCATAACCGGCGGAGCGGGGACACTTAAATCAGAATGGTATGATCAACTTATATTAAAAGAGAGACTTATTCTAATCTTGGACTCAGATGAGGCAGGGCAAAAGGCGGCTAAGAATGTATGGGCTACAAGATTAGGTGTGAATAGAGTGTGGAATGTATTATTACCTGAAGATGAGGATATAAACTCTTTCTTTCTTAAATATACTAAAGAAAGTTTTGACAGAATAATTAAGAAAGCTTCACGTTGGAAAGTGGAAGGAGTTGTAGATTTAGGGGAGGCATTATCACAACTATATCAAAGTTCACAGAGTATTGATGCGGTATTTCCTACACCATACTCCAGCTTGAATAAACTATTGCCCGGTGGGGGATTACAGAAAACTCATCTAGTTACAATAGGAGCGCCTGGGGGCATAGGAAAGACCACAATGGCAATGCAGATATGTTATCATATAACAAAAAAGTACGAATTGCCATCATTATTTATATGTCTTGAGATGCCCGCTAAAGATCTTGCAGTAAAGGTAATCCAATTAGACAGGGATTTATCTTACAAAGAAATAGATCCATCTGATGGATTAATTTATGCACAAGAGTTAGAAGATCTTGATATGTATTTTAGTTATAGCTCTCAATTAGATGTTAGTATGTTAGTAGAAACTACTAAAGTTTGCAGAGATAGATTTGGGGTGGGGATAGTTGTCTTAGATAATCTTCAACTAATGGTGCGAAGTCAGGAGCACATGGACTATGCACTTGTAAGTCAAAAAGCAAAACAGTTAGCTATGGATTTAAATATGATATTTGTGTTAATATCACAACCAACTAAATTAGCTGGTAGGAGTATGACAAGTGATGACTTGAAGGGGACATCAGCAGTTCACGCTGACAGCGATGAGATTTTAATAATAAATAGGAAAAGAGAAGGGGGGGAAGATGCTACAGTATTTAGTAATATAGCTAAATGTATATTAGATAAGAATAGGTATGGCAGTCCTGGGAAGTTTAATCTAAATCTTATCGGCGAGAAATCTAGGTTTGAAGAGATAACAATATAAGGAGACTAATTATGACAAATGACTTTCCGTATGATGAAGACGAATGGGAATTTGATGATGATGAGTATGAAGATAGATTAGATGATCTTGCGGATAGATTGTATGATGAAATGATATGTGGTGATAGAACAGAAAGTAGTGCAAGATCAGCATATAATAGGGCAAAAAGGGGAAGATGAAATGGGATATATGCATATAGATAATTTATATAAGAATCAAGATATCTTATTATTTAAAGAGTGCTATGCGTCAGAAAAGATACATGGTACATCCGCACATATTTCATGGAAAGATTCTAAGGTATCCTTTTTTTCGGGTGGGGTTGAATATCTAAATTTTATAAATTTATTTAATGTAAATATTTTAACAGATAAATTTATAGAGTTAGATAGACCCGAAATTGTAGTGTATGGAGAGGCATATGGTGGAAAATGTCAAAGAATGAGTCAGACATACGGGAAAGATCTTAAGTTTGTAGCATTTGAAGTAAGGATAGTAGATACATGGCTTTGTGTGCTAGATGCAGAAAGCGTTTCAGTTTCATTAGGGTTAGATTTTGTTCCTTATTTGAAATCTTCTACTAACTTAGAAGATTTAGATGCTCAAAGGGATGCTCCATCTATACAATCTATGAAATGTGGTATAGATGGACCGAAAAAAAGAGAGGGGATTGTTTTAAAACCATTAATAGAACTTAGAAAAAATAATGGCGCAAGAATAATATCTAAACATAAAAATGAAGATTTTATGGAGACTAGAACACCACGAAAAGTAGACGGAAAAGATTTAGAAATACTTAAACAAGCTAATGCTATAGCAGAAGAATGGATTACAGAAATGAGATTATCTCATGTGTTAGATAACTTTCCAAATCCTGCTATAGAAAATACAGGAGAGATCATTAAAGCAATGATTGGAGATGTAGAAAGAGAATCTGAGGGAGAGATTATAAAATCTAGAAAAGCCAGAAAGGCAATGAGTAAGAGAACTGCTATTATGTTTAAAGAAAGATTAAAGGAGAGGTTGTACAAATGAAATTAAAGCAATTCACAATCCCAAAGGACAGACGGGAATTTGACATTCTTATGACTAAAGGCAGTCAGATTATATCTTTAAATGATGGCTATAGTAATAAAAGAATGGTATACATAGAAGGAGACTCTACAATAAAATCTTATAGATCGTTCGTACTAGTTAGAATAGATGAGGGGCTACCACCATATCAATCTGTATTTATAGGAAAATACGATATTAGATCAGAGGAATGGCAATATATTTATCTTTTTGAAGTTTTTAAACCTAAAGATCCATATTCATAGAATGTACTGGATAAGATATATAAAATGTCGGATATTTGGGGGCTGGTTTCATTTTAGAGAAATGCAATATCTTAAGAATGGTTGTGCATATAGAATGAAAAGGTTTGGGTCTGTTTGGGGACTATTGTATTTGAGATGGCTTAATTTAATAAGAAAATATAGGTAAGGAGGTATATATGGACTACAAAGAAGCTATCGAATGGCTTAATGGTGGTTGGTCTATGGCAAACATTATTCCACAAGATCCGTTTGAAACCTGGCAGGTAAGGATTGCGCAGGCAGATGCAGCTATGGTACAGCAAGCATATTGGATAGTTAAAGCATACAAGGAGCTAAAATGCAATCAAGAGCAGAATTGATAAGAGTGTGTAAAGAGTTATCTATTGATCCTGAAGGTAAATCTATAGATGAGATGAATGAGATTTTAATAGAAGAGACTACTAAACGCTTTGGTGGATATAGAAAATATAAACTACCAGCAGATAATTTATCTGAGGATCTGAAGAGATACCTAATAGAACAGAGAAACTTTCAAATATTAGATAAGAAAGGAGATAGTTATGATTATAAAGGTGGGAGGATTAAATGAATCCAATATATGAAGAAAATGGAAAATGGTATTTTTGGGATGAAACTTGGACTAATTCAAGAGGCCCATATGATTCAATAGAAGAAGTGAAAGAAGACTTTGATAGATATTTAGATGTATTAAACACTGACGATGAAAACTATAAGAGAGGAGTAAAATATGGGATATAATGAATTGTATAGAAAGAATGACAAGGGAGAGTATGAGCCAGTTAACCTATTCTTTTCTGAGTACCCTAGTGAGGGATTGTGGTTGGTTAGAAGGATAAGGGATGGTAATAGGTGGACATGGATTAATTCTACAGTAGAGGATCTACCTAAAGCCATGACAATAGCCTCACTAGAACCTTTTAGAGATGAGATAATACAGAGATGGGTTATTAAGGGGGAGGAGATGGGAGAAGAGGTTACTCCTTATGATTTGGCGTCTATATTATTCCAAGTTGTGAGTGAGGCTATGAGTACAGAATGACAGAATTATGTAAAGATTGTAAATGTTGGAAGAATGAGTATGATATAAATTGTGTACCATTTTCTGGTAATCCCAATGCAGATATCTACTTCTTAGGAGAAATGGCCGGTAAACAAGAAGCGCAGGCTACTCAAATTACAAATATACCAACTCATTTCATAGGAACAGCTGGGGTTATACTAGATGAATTCCTAGAAATAGCTAGGATAAATAGAGAGGATGTAGCAATAGCCAACTCAGGTAGATGTTACAAATCCAATAATGTCAAACCAACCACAAAAGAGTTAGATAAATGTCTTAAGCATACAATCAAAGAGATAGAACAGATCAAACCTAAATTGGTAGTTGCTCTTGGTGGAACTGCTCTATATCAATCAACAGGTAAAGTTGGAATAGAGACGTATAGAGGTAATCTTATTTATTCTGAGAAATTAAAGTGTAATGTGTTTCCTGTATTTCATCCAATGGCTACTGGGTATGATATAACTAAAAAGGATGTGTTGACTAGAGATTTTAGAAGGATAGCTGAGCTTATAGATAAACCACCAACAGAAATAAAACATTATCCATACATATCAATTGATAATGTAGAAGATTTTAAAGATATAGATTTTGATACAGAGGAGATATATTTTGATATAGAGACTACTGGATTAGACCCCTATGAAGATGGAGCCAGAATAACATTGCTTCAATTAGGTGATGGAGAGAATATTTATGTAATAGATGGAGCTATCTTACCAGGAATAAGAGATAGATTAGATACTCTATTCAAAACTAAGAAATTTATAGGACAGAACTTCTCGTTTGATGCTAAGTGGCTAAAAGTAAAATTAGATATATTTCCTGAAAATTGGTTATTTGATACTTGTCTAGCTGAATATCTGTTATCAGGCCTAAAAAATAATGACCTTACAATGTTAACCTGTAAATATGTACCAGAGTCAATAGGGTATGATGATAACATTATCTCAGTAGGTGGAGCTCATAAAATAGAAAATATTTCTGAGCTCAAACAATATGCTGCGGATGATGTTGGAGTGATGTTTAAAATTAGGAAGGCGCAGTCAAGAGCATTGATAAAGAATAACCAAGAAGACTTTATGAATGATATAATGATGCCTTGCAATAAAGTATTAACTAAAATGAGTATAGGAGGAGCTAAATATGATTTAGATGAGTTGCAGAAGGTAGATGATACCTATAATAAAAGGGCTATTAGAGCCATAACTAAAGCTATGTCATTAAAAGGGGTGAAGGCATGTGCTGAGCATTTTGATAGAGAGTTTAATCCAAGATCTTCTCTAATGTTAAAGTGGTTGCTTTATGATTATTATGAATTGCCTATTTTAAAGAGAACAAAGAAAGATAGTCCAAGCACTGATAAAGAGGTAATGAAGAAGCTATCTAGGAGAAATACCTATTGCAAAACTATGATTGATTATAGATCGTGCCAAAATATTAGAGAAAATTTTTTGGTGGGAATTTTGAAAAAACTGGTGGGGGACAGGGCTCATACAAAATACAGCCTACATGCTACCACTACTGGACGACCCAACTCTAAAGAACCTAACCTGTTGAATATACCTAGAGAAAAAGATATTAAGAGAATATTAATAGCAGAAGAGGGGCATAAGTTTGTGTACTCTGACTTTGCAACCATTGAAATTAGGGGAGCGGCTGTTGTTTATGAGGACGATAATTTAATAGAATTATGTAATAGTGGAGGAGATTTCCATAGCCAGGTTGCTTCGTCTACTAATAATATTCCTTATGATGAGTTCTATGACCGCCTGCAGAATGGGGACTCAGAGATAGATAAGTTGAGAACAGCAGCCAAAGCCGTATCATTTGGGGTGTTATATCAAATGTCGGCAAAAGCATTATCTCAACGGATAGGAACAACCATCACTAAAGCCGAAGAGTTTATTTATAACTACTTCAAACAGTTCCCCCAACTTGAAAGGAACATTGAGAGATTGAAGCAGTTTGTGGTGCAACATGGATATGTTCGTAATCATTATGGATTTTACAGAAGATGGCGAAAAGGTACTTGGGAAGATCATGGGACAATAAGAGAGGCAGTCAACTTACCGATCCAGTCACTCTGTTGGAATTGGGTCCAGCTTTCCCTTATCCAAATTGATGCTGAATTGGAAAGGCGTAATCTGGATAGCAGAATAGCCCTTCAGATTTATGATGCGATCATTTGTGAAGCGCTTGATGATGAAGTTGAAGAGACTGCCAATTTGATGCAGAGTATCATGATTAAAGCCAACCAAACATATGGCAATGTCGCTAAATTGGGGCGTGTTAAGCTGTTAGCAGACGTTGAAGTAGGACAAAACTTGGCAGACATGGAAAAGATATTGTAATCATTTCAAGTAGTTTGGTTGTATCATTTTTGACATGTCGCTTTTTGCTTGACATTCTAAGAGGAATGTGGTATAAAGTAGATAACAATAAGTTAAAATATAATTTGTGGGGGGAGAATAAATAATGGGAAAACAAACTTGTGGTGATTGTGGTGTATTAGAGGGACAGCTTCACCGATTAGGGTGTGATATGGAAAGATGCCCATTTTGTAACGGACAATTAATTGGTTGTGATTGTCGCTATGAAAAGTTGGGGTTTACAATACATCCAACTTATAGGCTTCCTCAAGATATTTATGAAAATGGATTGACCGACAATCTTATGGAAAAATGGGATAGTATGCTTGAGGAAAAGGGAAGAATTCCATATATTCTTTATCCTATTATATGTGCAAGGTGCGGAAAATTATGGCCAGATTTTTTTATGGTACCTCACGAGGAATGGAACTATTATATTGAACCTGGAAAGAGGGATAAGGTACTTTGTAGAAGCTGTTATGATGAGATAACAAATTTAATTGACACTTATACTGAATGAAACATAAATTAATAAATAAAGAGGAGAAATAAAATATGGATAATTCAATGTCGAATGGTGGTGGAATAGGGTTTGCAGGTCTTTTAACTATTGTATTCATAACACTAAAGTTAATAGGATATATAACATGGTCTTGGTGGTGGGTCATATCCCCAATATTAATAAGTGTTGGATTAGCTTTATTTATTATTCTGATTGTACTTGCTGCATGGGGGAGAAATTGAAAGATGGTAAATGTTATAAAATGTAATAAATGTGCTGTAGATAATTGTAGTATGTATCATGATAATATAGATTCATCATTATGTACTTCTTTTAAAGAGTTAGATAGCTTTAAAGTACCCATGCTTATACATCTACTAACCAAAGAGAAGTATGTACCAACTGTCGCAGCATTATTAAATAGAGTCAGATTGCGGTTTCAAGATCATTATGATTACCCATACTTTAAATTGGTGATTGACCGTGGCTAAGAGAAAGACTCGTAAAAAGAAAATAAAAGTGTGGTGTAGGTATTGTGAACAATTTTGGAAAAGTTCAATTAAAGAATATGCTACAGAACTTAAAAAGGGGAGGATAGTTGCTAAAGATAGAAGATGGTGTAAAGTTGCCAATAGATATGTTGACTCTATGGATGAAGCATGCGATAAATTCAATATGAGTTCGTTATTCTGGTGTGAAAAAGATTGTAATCAATTGCATGTGGCTGTTTGTTTAGCAAGAAGAGCATCTAAAAAAGATGGGTGTGTTAGGTGTAAGCAAGGAGCAGATATTGAAAGGATGGAGGGATGATATGTATTGGTTTATTGCCGATGAACATCTAGATCATTTCAATATTATAACCTATACACATAGGCCTTTTACAACAGTAGAAGAGATGGATGAGGAAATAATTAAACGATTTAATTCTGTAGTTAGAGCTGAAGATACTACTATACATGCAGGAGATTTCACGTTAGCTAATAGAGAGACAGCATACAAATATGAGCAACAGTTGAATGGATCTCATATCTTTCTCAGGGGATCTCATGATAGATGGATGAAAGGGACTAACCATCATGAGATTTTAGATATTACTATTGAGAAACAGCCTATTGTTATTTGTCATTATGCAATGAGAGTTTGGCATAGATCACACTACAACAGTTGGAACATCCACGGACACTCACATGGTAAATTACCACCAATAGGAAAGCAGATAGATGTAGGAGTTGATACTAATAGTTTTTACCCTTACTCATTTGAAATGATTAAAGATATAATGAAGGACAGACCAAATAACCCAAACTTTTTAGGAGATAGGAGAAAATAATATGTATAAATATAAAGTTGAAATTTACATAGATCATGCTTGGATACGATTTGAGATTAAAGTTAGTGCAGGTAATGAAAAGGCTGCAAGAGAAACAGTAGAATTTATTGTTAGTGATATGGCACATACTATATCTGAGTTAGAATTGGTGGAGGTGAGTGATGACCAGAATCATGAAGTGTAGTTGTAATCACAAGTTCCAAGATGAAAAATATGGAAAAGGTAATAGAGTATGTAATCAAACAATGAAGGATGACAAACGTACATATAGATGTACAATATGTGAGAAAGAGAGCAGATAAGATGGAGGATATACTCAGTAAACTACAAATTAAAAATGAATCTTTATTCTTATTAGAAAGGGAGTTTGTAAACTTCCCATCAGATTCTGCAAAAGTTTATAGTTTATTAGCAGAGGCTAACAAAGTAGTATTACAATTAAAATTAAGATTAGAGATGGTTACATCTCAGGTGGTCAAAGAAATATTTGAGGAATATGAAAGAGGCGGTAAACCACTAGCATCTTCTTCTAGGGCCGAAGTAAGAAAGACTATGGTTCCATTGGATGGAAGATATATTAAAGCAAGGAGGGGACTGAATGAAGCAATTTCAACCAAGGAAACGTTAGAAGCAACAGCTAAGGGGTTTGAGTCAAAAGGATACATGCTTAAAGAATTAGGACGATTGAGTGATAGGACCCATTTCAATGAACCATCAGTCTATAAGGGAGGTAGTGATAGAGGCGGAGATGAAAAGGTAACAGAGGAAAATAAGAGGGTAGCGGAAGATTTATTAATAACAGAATAAAGGAGAAAAAATAATGACTAAAAAAGACGAGTACATGTTAGACCCAGAAGAGCAGGCACAATTTCAGAACGAGACCAAAGGAAGTTCCTCAGGAGAAGTGTGCCCCAAACGTAATCCTAAGATCAATGGTAGCTGTGCTGTATGTGAGAAGGTTAGTCAGCTTTGGGGCCTCTTCAATTCTAATGGGGATAAGAAGTATGAGAAAGCAGCTAAAGATCTTGGCGCTAAGTGCTCAAATTTCTTAAATGTAGTCTTTCCTGATAACCCTAACAAGCTTGTTTTGATGGAGATCGGTAAAAAAGCTGGAGACCAGATCTATAACGGTATTAGGAATACAGGTTGGACCGATATTGTTCACCCAAAAAAGGGTATAGGTCGTGAGATGCGATGTACTAAAAGTAGTGATGGTGGATATAATGTATATTCAATGTCCCCTGAACTGCAAAATGCAGATTGGGATGTTCCAAAAGAGGTTTTAGATGCACGATATAATCTGGATAATATTATAGAGATTATAGAAGAAGATAAGATTGAAGTCTTCAAAATCTCTACTCTCAAAATGGATGAGTCACTTCGATTTCGTATGCTCCCAGCTTGGAATAATGATAGCGAAAATCGACATATCCTTGCTCCTCTGTGGAGACATTGGAGATCGTCGAAAGCCGAAATTGCAGGTGAGACAGAGGTAAATGTAGCTGGTGCAATCAATGATGAACCTGCAGTTACATCAGATAATGTTGGTGATCTTCTCCCATGGGATGAGAAAGCAGAAGAAGCAAATGGTAAAGAGGCGTGTTTTGGTATGGATAGTGCATATGATCCAGATAATGATGAGTGCAAAAAATGTAAGGACTTTAAAGAATGTACTCGTGTTGTTATAAAGAAAGGATAATTTAATTTGTGTGCCCTGCGGATTGTAGGAGGTCGTCGCTAAGACGTAGGTAGGGGTGGCTGACATGGCGGGATCACCGCGAGCCTAACCTAGCACCCATGTTGCGATGTGGGTGATTTACTGGGAACAACATCTGCCAACTGAATACAATCTGGGTCGACCGGGGCACACTTTTCAAAAGGATATAAAGTATGACAAAAAAGAAATACAGAAAATATATTCGGGACAACTCAGTAGTAGACAAAGAAACTAATTGTTGGATATGGAGTAGAAGTATAGACTCTAGAGGATATGGGGTAGCTAAACGTAATCAGTATACCAGTAGAGGAGCACACAGATTATCCTACTCAGTATTTGTAAACGAAATACCGCAAGATCTTCTTGTTTGTCATCATTGCGATAATCCAAAGTGCGTAAATCCGTATCATCTTTTTGTTGGAACCAATAAAGACAACATGAGAGATATGGTAGAAAAGGGGAGGCAAGACAATGGTAGTATGAGAGGAGAGGACAGTTGGTGGTGGGGGAGAAAACATAAAGAGAGTACTAAGAGAAAGATAGGGGGAGCTAATGCAATTCATCAAAGGGGGGAAGGTAATAGTCAATATGGAACATGTTGGATCTACAATCTACAAGAAAAAATAAATAAAAAAATAAATAAACTAGAATTAAGAAGTTGGTTGGATGAAGGGTGGCTACCTGGCAGAAAAATGAGTTTCTAAGGGGGAATAAAATATGGAAGTAATTGTAAAAGATAAGCCTGATAGTGTAAAAGTATCACAAAATGCTAAAGGTGACTATGCGTTTGAAGTTAAAATCTATCTCAATAACGAGGACTATGAAGAGACAGTACAGAGAATTGATGATATATATGTACTATTACATGGGAAGTTTAAGTAGGGGGGTATAAGTGACAGACCTAAATAAGATAGCCAAAGCAATACAAAAAAAATATGGTGGTACCTCAATTGCTTCTGAAATTGAGGACTCTAAAGAATACATATCCACAGGTAATCTAGCTTTAGACTTATGTTTAGAAGGTGGGATAGCTTGGGGATATGTATCCGAGTGGAGTGGCGGTTCAGGATCTGGCAAAACTTTAATGCTACAGTTAATGTTGGCAGATGCACAAAAGAAATATGGAGCAACGGGGATATGGTTTGATCGAGAGGGCTCTTGGTTTAATGAAAGAGCAGAGGAATTAGGGATTAATATAGAAGATGTATTAATTGTAAAACCAGAAGCTATGCCTACTGTGGATCATATGAATGCTATTGCTTCAGAGATATTAGATCAATTAGATCCTGATAGATATACCTTTATGGCTCTTGATTCAATCTCAGCATTTGAGACAGAGTTGAGTTGGGACAAGGCTAATAAAAGATATAAAGCTGATATGGGTAAAGGCGCTAAAGCATTTCACCAATTTTTTAGGAAGGTATTACCAAAGATAAATTCAAAGTTTGCATTTAGTTTCACTAATCAACGAACCTATAAGATAGGAGTTTTATTTGGAGATCCGTCCACAACTACAGGAGGAGAAGGCCCAAAATACTACACAACTTATAGATTAAAGTTAGATGATAAGAAGGCAATCATTGATGTGAATAAAGGTAATGAGATCGTAGGTAATTGGATAGAAGCTACTGTAATTAAGACCAGACGTGGACCCAACTACCGAAAAGCCCTATTCCCATTCTACTTTAAGGAAGGCATACCCCTTTATGGGGGATATGCAAGGCTTCTTGTAGATAGGGGATATTTGCTGCCCAAAAACAAGTCTGAATTTAAAGCCTGTAAACAACCAACTATGATATATAATGAGGAGAATGTCAACGAGAATAAGATTGAAAAATTTATTGAGTCTCATCCTGAACTTATCTTTTCTGAGTATCCAGAATATAAGGTGGGAGAGGTAGAACCAGAATGATATATACATCCAGCTGGATTCACAGCTGTAAGGTGAGGGCGATTGACCACTCACCAGACCTTGCGCACCTTTTTTATGTTTAGATTATTGGGTAACACTTATGATGGTTCAGTTATATCTGACAGTATTTTCTGCAGTGTTACCCGCACGCGCGGGGATGAACCTACAAAAATACCTCTCTTACCTATGGGAACGGCGTGTTACCCGCACGCGCGGGGATGAACCTACGCCCATATAAGAGCACTAAGTGTTACCCGCACGCGCGGGGATGAACCGATATTCAAGATCTAAAAGAAATCTACAGAATGTTGCCCGCACGCGCGGGGATGAACCGAGGATGAACCTCGAAGGAGTATTATATTATGACCACTAAAAAATATTATATTAGGACATTAAGACTAAAGATTTATCCATTTGGTGAAGACAAAAAACTAATGGGAGATAGGATGTATCAGATATCAAATGATGCATGGAGAGCAGCTAATGTAGTTATTAATGGTCAATATTTTAATGATATATTTGTACGTAACAGCTATGCAAGAAAGAAAATTGATGCTAAGACTGACAAAGCTGGAGTTATGTTAGTGGAAGAGGAGTTTAAGAATTTCTTTGGTACTAAACGACAGGCTACCACAGAGCGAGATATGAAAAGTAAATTTCCTAATATACCACCATGTGTAACTAACTCATTAAATCAAACAGTAGTTGCATGCTATAGAAGCGATAAATCAGATATGATGATGGGAAAGAGGTCACTTAGATCCTATAAGCAGGGAATGCCTTTTTTAACAACTAAAACATCAGTTGAATTTTTTGAAGATGGAGATAAACATGCAATTAAATGGAAATTGAATAGAAAAGAGCATCTATACTTCTACATATTTTATGGTAGAGACAAAGGAAAATACAAAGATACAATGAATAGAGTAATCAATGAGGATCTTGAATATGCCTCTCCTCAGTTTCAAATAAAAAAGGGTGCATTTTATCTCTTGTTACCTGTTAAAGATGTGCAGGAAACTGTATCTCTAAAATCAGATCTATCAGTGGGAGTTGATTTAGGTGTGTCAGTCCCAGCTTATGTGGCTTTATCTAAAGGCAAAGCACACAAAGCTATTGGAAGTATTGACGATTTTCTACGAGTACGCCTTCAGATGCAGAGGAGGAGAAAGAAGCTTCAAGTGGGGATGATGAATACTGCTGGAGGGCATGGATGCAAGAAAAAGTTAGCCGCAGGTAAGATTTTGTCTGATAAGGAGAGGAATTTTGCCAAAACCTATAACCATATGATTAGTAGAAGGGTTGTTGATTTTGCTATTAAGCACAAAGCTGGCACTATTAAATTAGAATCTCTGAAAGGATTCGGCAGAGGAGGTGATGAAGCTAAAGAGGAAGAACAGAAATTTATCTTGAGAAACTGGTCGTTCTTTGAGTTACAAACTATGATAACATACAAAGCTAAGAGGGCTGGTATAGATGTTATTATGATTGATCCCTACCACACTAGTCAAATTTGTTCCAGCTGTGAACATTTTGAGTCAGGACAGAGGTTAGGTAGAGAGTTTATATGCAAAAGTTGTGGAAGCAAACTAAACGCTGATCACAATGCTGCTATAAATATATCACAATCGACAACTTTACCATCTCAGTAATACGAACATTCAGCTGGATTCACAGCTGTAAGGTGAGGGCGATTGACCACTCACCAGACCTTGCGCACCTTTTTTATGTTTAGATTATTGGGTAACACTTATGATGGTTCAGTTACATATGCAGAGACTTACAGTATTTTCTGCAGTGTTACCCGCACGCGCGGGGATGAACCGAAATGTGGGTTAGTGGTGAAGTTGAGATCTGAGTGTTACCCGCACGCGCGGGGATGAACCGGACTCAGAGCACATAGGGGAGAACTGACATTGAGTGTTGCCCGCACGCGCGGGGATGAACCTGTTAATGGTTCCCAGTTATCTCGAATCTGCTTAGTGTTACCCGCACGCGCGGGGATGAGCCGAAGAGTGCAACGCTTTAAAATTAGAACGATACGGTGTTACCCGCACGCGCGGGGATGACCCGACTAAGAAATTTATTTTAGAGCTGGAAAAGGGATGTTACCCGCACGCGCGGGGATGAACCGACATGCGATTACATCTTGAAAAATGTAGATCGAGTGTTACCCGCACGCGCGGGGATGAACCAGCTGGGAGATGAACCGTAGCAAACTTGAACAGAATCTGTGTTACCAACACACGAAAGGAGATAGAAATTGAACCTAGTAATACTGAGTGATCCACATTACAGAAATAATACACGCAGATCCTATATCAGAGATGGGATTAGTTCTTGGTTGTATGAACAGATAGCCATAACAAAAACTATCTTTGATTATGCTGTAGCAGCAAAAGCTACCGTAATAGTTAATGGAGATATATTTAACAGTAAGAATAGAATTGATGTGGGATTGTACAATACTGTATGGAAATTGTATGAAGGCTATTCAGAGGTGTTAAGCATAACAATCAACACTGGCAATCATGATCTAATAACATTATCAAGAGACTCAGCTCTCAGACCATTTTCAGGTATCTGTAGTATAGTAGACGAGCCTGCATGGGTTAACCCATATGATTTAAGAGTAGTTCCTTATGGTATGTATAAAGAATCTAGCGGTGACATTCTATTCTGCCATGAAGACATAGCAGGATTGAGTATAGGAGGTATAATTAGTAGGTCTGCATTATTACCAGAGATGTTTAGTGGGTGGAACAAGGTGTTCAATGGGCATATTCATGATCCTCAGACATTAGGTAACATAATTAATATTGGTTCAATTATGGCACAGAATTGGGGAGAAGCTGGAAATAAGAATAGATTCCTACATCTTACTGATAGTGGGATTAAATCAATTCCTATTGATTGCCCTCAGTTTATTGAAGGTAATTATGTAGAAGGAGATAAGAGAAATTTTTATAGAGTTAAAACAAGCGATCTTGGTGATCCTGTATTTAAAAACTTTAATGTTACACCAATACGAGAGGAGAAGAAAGAAGCACGAAAGGTAAGGCTGTCAGATAACATTTCAATAGAGGAGGAGATGAGTGGATATATAGCCCTGAAAAATAAGACTTTGGAGAAGGATAAGTTATTAATAACAGGTAAACACTTAATAAAAGGAGAATAAATCATGAAGATAGAACCTACACATACTATGAGATTTGAATGTGAAAATGAGGATATGTTACCAGAAGTTAGAGATCCTGTATACATCTATAAGGAAGGGGATGAAATACATATGGAAGATCTCTATGAAAAAGATGATGGTAAGATAGTGATAGGAGACTTTAAAGTTGTTGATGTTAAGCATACTTTACAAGTTGGTTTTGATGGAGATCAGGAAATAATTGTATTCTTAGAAAGGATTGAAGGAACATAAAATGAAATTAACAGGTAAAGAAGCAAAAGCAGTTGTTTGGGATGAGACTGATGATTGGGAACCAGCATCTAGGAAAGAAATTACTGATAGTTTAAGATGGTCCTTGATGGTTGAGCGTGTGTTTAAATACATTCCAACAAAGAGATTCTACAAATTTTATTGGTCAGAAGGTGCAACTGAGCAACAAGAGGAATCACCATTTGAATACGAGAATTTTTATAGCCCACAAAAAGTGGTTGAAAAAGAGGTTGTCGTAAAAAAGTGGGTGGGAATAACATAAAGAATGCTAACTCTAAAAGAACTTGAAATTCATAATTTTAAAAGTTGGAAGCACCTACACTTAAGGGATATTCCTTCTATGGGACTTACCCTTTTGTGTGGGGGCAATGGTGCAGGAAAGAGTGGTATAAGACAGGCTATAGAATATCTATTGTTAGACACAACATCAGATGACCTAAAGCTTGGAGAGATACCGAGAGATGGAAATACTGACTGCTTGCTGAAAATTGTTCTTGATAAGAATGGTGACGAGATCATCATCGAAAAACATCGAGGCTCAGGGGCATACGGTAACCAAACTTTTCTTTCCATTAATGGAGACAAATCGCTTACACAGACAGATAGACGTGAGACCCAGAAAATAATATTAAATACACTAGGAGTTTCAACAGAATCTTTGTTTGTCTCCACACTTTTCTCTAGTCAGAGCCCAAGTTTTTGTAGTGCTAAAGAATCAGAAAGGAAGAAGGTATTATATGATGTACTGGATCTACAGAAGTTTAATAAGTATTATGACAATGCTTCTCAAAAATGCAATGATGTGGTATCAAATATCAGAGATAAAGAAGGCAATCTGGATAATATGAAGGCTACATTATCTAGATCAGAAGATCAAATATCCCGTTGGAGCAATGCTTTTACGGAATTTTCCTCTAAGAAAAAGGCCAATATAGCCAATCTCATAAGGGAAATGAATGATCTAGAGCATATAGATCTTGTAGATATACCTATCACAAAACTACAAGAAATCAATTACAACCATTTGATGGAAGATTTAGATGAGGTGAGAGATAAAATAAACTCAACAGGAAATAAGAAAATTGCGTTAGAGCTTAAGTTGGAGGAGATAATAGATGGAAATTGTCCATTACTTAATGAATCATGTGATAGACTACTAAGTAAACAGAAAGAATTGGATAGCAAATACACACCAGAACTATCCAAAATAAACAAAAAATACTTGGCACTATCAAGTCTAAAGAAGGAGTTGATGAGTAGAATAGAGAGTGAAGGAGATAAAGAGAGAGACAACAAAGTTATAGAAGATGAGATATCTAAATTAAAATCATATAATGAGCAGGCTGTCTTTAAAAATAAGTCTATAGATAGAGAAAAGAATAGTTTGAAACAGAGAGCTAAAGATGTAGCTAAAGAGGTCAATCCATATGAAAAACTAATCGAGGAGGGTAAGAAAGATATACGTAGTAGCCTAAAAGAAATGAAGATAATAAAGGACTATATTAAGGAAAGTAAAGAAGAACTGGAGTACTTTAAATTCTGGAAGGAGGGATTTAGTAAGAGAGGGTTACCTAATCTAAAGAGTGATTCCTTTTTGGAGTCACTTGAAGATGAGACTAATAATATACTAAATGAAATATCGGATAGAATAAGTGTTAGGATTGAGTCCCAATCAACTAATGCAGATCAAAGTGCTAGAGAGAAGATATCCTACAAAATAAGTCACCCCGATAAATCAGTGGTTGACTACAACTCTTATTCTGGAGGAGAGAGGCAGAGAATTAGACTTGCTGATATGTTGGCTTTTCAGAAAATAATAGGACAATTTAGTTTTGTATTTCTTGATGAGGTACTCGAATTGAGCTTAGATAATGCAGGTAAGGATGAAGCATTAAGTATTTTAAAGAAGAAAGCCAAAGAGATTGGCACAATGTTTGTTATCAGTCATGATGATACTATTAAGGATGCGTTTGATAACGTATTAAATATTCACAAAACTGACGGAGTATCGGAGTTGATATGAAAATAGATGATTTTGCTAAAGAAGAACAAAGTTTTATTAATGATGAAATTGAAGTTGGATGCTCCTTACTAGGACAAGACAGATGGGACACTGCAACACACGCACTTGATAGCAAGATGGGCCTATGTTCAGATTGTGTGTATCTTAATGCCGCAATTTCAGAATATGGAACTATATTTGCTATGTGTAGAGAGTTTGATACTTCTCTTGGTGGAACAGACCCGATAGTAGAATGTACCAGATACTCAAAGAGAGGACAGATGACTCTTAATGATATGGAGAAAATTGCGATTATCATTGAAACAGATAAGAAAGTAGCTGGATTTATAAAGGAGTAGATTATGATTGACACACCGATTGATGCAATAAATATTACATCTGTAGGGGTAACTTATGTGGATGGAAGAGCTATCTTTAAACCTGGGAGTAAGTTCTCCAGGGTTTATTATGGAATATGCCATTTTAATGAGGGTGTTTGGGCAATGATACCATCTGATTGGCCTAAAGGAAAGCAGATAATTTCCCTTAAGGTGGATTATAATGTAGGATTTTGTGATCATGCAGATGTTTGTCTTGACTTTAGGTGTAAGCTAAACAAATTTAATAAGAAGAGTTATGAGAAGCAGTATGATACTAGTTGGTTCTCATTGGGATTACCGCAAGATATTGTTTTGAAATCAGAAGGATTCACATTTTGGTGTAATGATGGAAGGTGGGCCAATTTCTGGAAAAAATTTATCATTCCAGGTGAGGGTGGAACAATAGAATTTAATGAAGAGAAAGCCAAGAGAATAATATGATATGAAAAAATTGAAAAAATTTTGCGGAGGATAAGTTGAAAAATTGTCATATATATGATACCATAAACTTTTTTGAGGAACAAGGATGATATGAAAAAGAGAATATCTATCAAGTCAGGCAAAGCAAAGGGGAGAAGGTTCCAACAATGGGTGGCCAAGAAGGTATCAGAGACTATAGATATCCCATATGGCAAGGACTTAGATATAGATTCCAGGCCAATGGGACAGTCTGGAGTAGATGTTATCTTAAGAGGTAGAGCTAGAGATATCTTTCCCTATGCAGTGGAATGTAAGGCTGTAGAAAAATGGAGTATTCATCAGTGGATAGAGCAGGCTAAGAGTAATTCAGAAGGAGATAATTGGTTACTATTCTGCAAACGGAATCATGAAGATCCTATTGTAGTGTTAGATGCAGACAAATTTTTTAAAATAATAAGGAGTACATTATGGTAGAAGATTGGAAAGAGGCAGCAAAAAAGACTGCGGAAGATCATGTAACTTGGTACTTAGATTCGATTAAACCCTTACTGATAGCTAATTTTATACATGGGTTTAAGCATGGGGTGGAGTATGAAAAGGATGCACGATGGAATGATGAGAAGAAGATGCCAAGGTTGGGACTATTAATATAATGAGGAGGATATACTATGGAGATTAATTTTGAGAAAGATGTAATGTTATCGTTACAAAAACGATTGGACAGTATAGAGTTTGCTACAGATCTCTACAAAGCATTATGTAATATGAGATGGCAATCTACTATTGATGAAAATATAGTCTACTCCTGCTCTTGGAGATATGCTGGAGGACTGATAGCTAGATTAAGGTGTCTTGGAGAGAATTATCTAGACTTTTATTGCTCTGGAAATGAAGGGGTTATTGAACCTTACATAGAACTAGAACTTAAGAAGTTAGGATGGAGGCCTCTTCCTTGGGAGAATATAGAATGTTAGGTATAGATATAGATGATGTTTTATTTGAGACAGCTCCATTTCTTTTGCAAGCCATAGAAAAAGAGACAGGTAAATCAATAGACATTGAAAAACTGGATACTTATTCCTTAGAAGAAAATCTTGGGTTGTCTAGTGATATTTTAGTCCCATTAATAAAAGAAATATTATCAACTGCTATACTTGAGCCCGTACATAGGGTAGTAGAGATACTTAATATGCTTGATGAGCCCATTTGTTTTATCTCCAACAGACATTATTCTTTAGTAGAAATAACGATGCAGAATATTAGAGCAATAGGATTAACAGCACCACATAAAGTTTTCCTATTGGGGAATCATCATGATATGGATACACCAAACAAAGCTTATATTATTAACATGTATAGTATATCAACATTCATAGAAGATAATCCAGATGTTATATTAGATGTATATAACAGATGTTCCTGTGACATATTAGTATTTGATAGACCTTGGAATAGGCATATTGCAGAGAACAATAGGATAGTTATTGTAAGAAATTGGAACGAGATACGAGAGTTTATACAATGAGAGAGGGGAAATTAAATGACAGAGTTAAGTGAAAATGCATTACAAGTAGCACAAAGTAGATATTTTATGGAAGGGGAAAATTGGGAAGATTGTTGTAAGAGAGTTGCTACAACAATAGCCAAGAATGAGAGTAATGATATTGAAGAGATCTGGAGAGATAAGTTTGCAGAGATGATCTTTGATCTGAAAGCCATCCCTGGAGGAAGGATATTAAGAAATGCAGGTAGTAGGTTGAATAAGATATTCAATTGTCATGTCTTAGAACTCCCAGATTCAATAGAGGGTATAGGAAGATTTCTACATAAGGCTTTGGTGCTTAATGCAGAAGGTGGGGGCGTAGGATGTAACCCACAACTAAGACCTAAAGGCGCTAAAATAAAGGGTAAAGGCGGAACCTCGACAGGAATTCTCAGCTTTCTAGAAGCTATAAGTGTTGTGCTAAATACAGTTGAGTCTGGCGGAAATAGAAGATGTTTACCAGAAGACTCTCTTATATTTACAGAGGATGGGTTGGTAAAAATTAAAGATATAAAACCACAGGTTAAGGTACATACAACAAAAGGATTGAAGAAAGTCAAGCAAATATTTGATCAAGGAGAACAACGAATTTGTAGAATAACTACAGATGCTGGTGATTTCTATGCAACAATAAATCACAGAATGGCTGTTCAAAACAATGGAAATAAAGTGTGGAAAGAAATAGGGGAGTTAAAAATTGAAGATACTTTATTAGGATTTAACCAAACTGTTATTGGGAAAGAGACTAATTTACCAAAAGATTTTACAGAATGTAGGCCAGATAGATCAACAACCTGTAAAGCTATAACCATACCCAAACTAACCACAGGTATTGCGTGGCTAATTGGTTTTTGTCATGGTAATGGGAGTGTATTTGATAGAAATAAAAACAAGCATAATTCAGATTCAGGATCTAGAGTGTCTTTATCAACTGATAGTAGAAATACTGATATAATACAAAAATGTGTTGATACCCTCAGTAAATTTGGTATTGAGGCTAAAGCTAAAGTTAGAGACAATGAAAATTGTTGTGATATCATAGCACGAAGTCAGAGATTAGCTGAATACTTTTATACGTATATTAAGAAACCAGCAACTCCTATCCACATACCAGACTTCATTTTAGGTGCATCAGTAGATATACGAGGAGCTTATTTAGCTGGCGTGATAGACTCTGATGGATCAGTTAAAACTCAACCAGTGAACTTAGTTACTACTACATATAAAGAATTTTCCGATGAGCTAAATTCTTTATATTTTTCATTAGGTATTCCAACCAGAATAAAAACTCAGCATAGGCGAGAGGATAGTTGGAATACCTTATATAAAGTTAATCTTATTGGATTCTACAAGAGATTTAATAGATTTATAGGTAAGTATTCCTGTAAAAAATTACCTGCACAAGATAAACTTACTTATGGATATAGAGTAACAGAAGATATAGTTAGATCACAATTGAGAGATAAAGATTACAGGTCAAAGGGTATTAGACTAACAAATGGCTATATGAATTATGAGTCATTTTTAAAGTGTGGGGGTAAAATTGGGTATGTCCCTATCAGAGTCATCTCAGTAGAGTATGATGTAAAAATAGGTAGGACATATGATATAGAAGTTGAGGGTGCACATGAGTTTTATGTAAATGGATTATTAACTCATAATAGTGGCTTGCTTCCTATACTAGATATTTCTCATCCAGAGATTGAAGCGTTTATAGAGGCTAAAAATAATTTAGATTCTTTAAATAATTTTAACATCTCTGTGGGCATAACAAACGATTTTTTAGATGCTGTGGAGCAGAAAGAGAAATGGGCATTATCCTTTGCTGGTGAGGAGCATGGACAGGTATGGGCGGCAGATATTTTTGATAAGATCATAGCTAATATGTTAGTTAGTGGTGAACCTGGAATTGTAAATTTGGATAAGATGAGAACGAATAACTCTTGGTATTTTTCCCCAATAGAAAGTTTAAATCTTTGCGGAGAATTAGCTCTTTCAAAAGATCAGAGCTGCTCGCTTGGTAGTTTAGTATTACCATCATTTATAACAGCTAATGGCAATACAAGATGGGAGGAACTTGCAGATACAATACAAACATTAGTTCGTTTCTTAGATAATACATTAGATGTGAATAATTATTCATTCCCTGAAATGTATGAAGCTACGCAATCTTGTCGTAGAATTGGAATAGGGGTCATGGGACTTGGGGACTACCTATTTAGTAAGAAAGTTAGGTATGGAAGTAGTGCTGGGTTAGATAAAACAGAGGAACTTATCAAGTTTATGCGTAATGAGATTTATAAAGCCAGTATAGAGTTAGCTAAGGAGAAAGGCCCCTTCCCAGGATTTAGTGAGTGGCCATACACAAGAGCTAAATTTGTCAAGAAGTTGCCCGCTAGAATAAGGATGGACATAAAGAAGTATGGAATTAGACAATGCACCAGCATGGCATTTGCACCATCGGGAACAATCAGTCTGATAGCTAATACAACCAGTGGTATTGAACCTCTACCTATGAAGGCTTATATTAGAAAGGATAGAGTAGGGGAAAGAACTTATATTCATCCAACATATAAAGAGTTACTATTAAATAAGGAGGATATACCAGATCATTTTGTAGATGCGTTTGATCTATCTGCAGAAGAACATTTTGAAACCACAGTTGCAATTCAGAGGTTAAATGATTCCTCTATATCAAAGACTCAACTACTACCAAGTGGGACAAAACATGAGCAGTTGAAGGAGTGGATATTAGAGTATGCTAGAGATCTTATAGGAATAACAGTATATGTAGATGGGAGTAGGAAGGATCAGATTCTAAATAGGCTAACTAAAAAGGAGGCTCTCAAATATATAAATAAAGAGACAGAAGATTCATTAACGGTTGAAGATGTACAGTGTGCAAGAGGAACCTGTGAGCTATAAGGAGGCATGATGGGAACAAATTACTATCATAGAACAAATATTTGTGAAAAGTGTGGTAGATTTGACGAAACGCATATAGGAAAGTCCAGTTGGGGATGGACATTTTCTTTCCACGGCCCCAATGGAGTATCCTCATATGCAAACTGGCTTAAAACATTATCTACGAGTATGACGAAGAGGTAGAACTGAGCGACTTTAAAAATTTGATTGAAGATAAGAGAAATGCTGAACACAATCATACTATTTACTGTAGAGACACTGAGCCAGAACATGCATATAAAGACTGTTGGTTAGATGAAGAAGGTAATTCATTCTGTAGGGTAGAATTCTCATGAAGGAGGGATAATTATGGATAACCTAAATGGAAAGACTATCAAATCTTATACTATTTCTAAGCTCAAAATAACGATAACTTTTACTGATGGTAGTACATTCTGGATTGAACCTACCAATGTCCACACAACTTTGGAATGTGGTATGAATATAGCAGTTAAAGTAGAGAATCTCCCACCCTGTGATGTTAAAGGCAGAACTTGTGAAGGATGTGAATTTAAACCGTGCCCTTTAGAGTGAAAGGAGAATTACAATGAAGACATATTATTATTACTATCGAGACGAAACTAACGTACCTTTAGTAACTGTGTGCTTAATGGCTACAAAGAACTACACAGCAAGGGGAATTTCCATATGCAGTCCTCTCGATATTCCCTGTAAGGAAACTGGTAGGAGATTGGCAAGGGGGAAAGCCCTTAGAGCGTTAGGCACAAAAATGAATAGTAGCAAGGTAGGAGCTAGGGAAAGAGTTGTTGAGACACTCTACAAAGCTAATGTACCACTGGGATTTCTGTATAAGTCAGAGATTAGTCCAGAACTTACAGATTTTGAGCGTAATATATTGAAGAGGGCATTATGAAAGATATACTAGATGCAATAGTTAAAATATTTGGTTTGACTGCTGCTGTACCAATAACAATATTTGCTACTTATATAGCTATGGCACCTATAACATTTCCTATGACATTATTAATATTAGCATTGTATTTTGTGTTTGGGATGTGATATGGAAAAGAGATGCTCTAAATGTAAAGAGATGAAGGATATTGAGGAGTTTAATAAGGCTAAAAGAGCTAAGGATGGGCATTATTGTTGGTGTAGAGAATGCCATAAAAAAGATAAAAAAGAGAGTAGAGAAAAGTATAAACAGGAAAATAAATGCATAGAATGTGGTGGAATTATAGAAATAACACAACAAGGCAAAATTAGATGCATTGCTTGTTCAAACAAACACAAAGAGTATGATCTTAAGTTATATGCTTATGGAATTAGTCAGAATAGATGTGTGGGATGTGGTAGGATAGCAGAAAAAGGTAAGACATTGTGTAGAAAATGTTTAGATAAAGCTAACAAGAAAACAAAAAAAAGACAACAAAAACTAAGGGAAGAGAACAAATGTGAGAAGTGCGGTAGGGAATTAGATCAAGAAAGAGATGTAACTTATAAGGATAATGGGGATAGATATATGCCACAACTATGTATATACTGTAGGGAACCGTCGCCAAGACAGATACCTAAGTACGCAAAATATTTACCTAAAATAGGAGCATAAAATGAAAATTATAAGACAAACAGTACCGGAAAATTTCAATCTATTCTTATTTGGGGACAAGCATGAGGGGTCAATAATGTCCCATCAGAGTGGTTGGGAAACGTTATTGCACATGATGAATTCAAGTTATAAAGGGGTAAAATCAAATTTCGGTTGGGAGTCTGGTGATGAGATAGAAGCTATACTAGTAGATGATCCTAGATATGATATTGGAACATCTAAAACAGATTCTATTCTCAAACAAATGGACCAAGCTGTAGCAGACAGAGCTGAAATGAAGGGTAAACTGATAGGAATGAATCTGGGGAACCACCCAGATAAACTGAAGAATTTTGGTAACATAACTGAGGAAATCTGTAATAGACTAGGCATTACATATGGAACTTGGACATCTAAAATTACTTATGTAACTAAGAAAGGCAAATTGCTCTTCAAGCACTTCGCAACTCATGGAGCTGGTACAGTTAACTCCAATGCAGATGATCCAAAGCGCAGGACGACTAATATGGAATTGGCATTAAAGAGAAAGCTGAAATTTATGTCTGGTGATGCTGTATTAAATAGTATGGGCCATACCCATAAGCTACTAATCTGCAAACCAGATCCTGAATTATATATTGTAGACAATGGGAAGGAGTTAAAGCAGAAATACACTGCCCCTAACCCAACTGCAGAATATATTCATCCAGATCTAAGATGGTATATCAATACAGGTAGTTTCTATAAATTATTTGGGGATGGAATTTCTGGATATGGAGAGAAGGCCGGGTATGCCCCAGTTGAACTTGGATTTGCAATTGTCCGAGTGAGGAATGGTGCAATTGAGGGGATAGATAAGATTGTGGTTTAAAAAAATATTCCCTACCATGATGTATTGGTAGGGAATATTTAACATGTTATTCGTCAGGTAGGTCAGGAATGTCTAATAGTTTCCTGACTTGTTTAATAACCGGAAGAAACTTATCATCAATAGTTGTTTCTGAGTCGGCAATCGCCTCTTCCAACAAGTCGAGAAGGCGATCTCCGTATTTTTGATAGTTTTCTTTCGATAACAACTGCCCAATTATCATATCAATAATTGGCCCCAATACCATTTTTAATATCCAATTCATTTCTTTCTCCTTCACTTTAAAATGTTTATGGTTTAACTTCTAATTTTACCTTGACTCTCTTTGAATTACGTATCCCATCAGGCATTAAAATCAACTGCCCAAATTTCTTTACATAATCGTCGTAGAAGATACCACCATAAGCAATATCTACTCGCTCAGTGCAATATGCAGTTTGATTCTTACGTGAGAAATCAAAGTCATACGGCACACAATTCTCCGATGAGTCCTTCAATCTTTGGACTGCTGTGGCTTTCTCTTCACCTGAGACCAGTACTTCCAGAACGCAAATAGCATCAGACCTACAAAAGTTTAATATATCTTCTGAAATAGTCCCTTGCGAAACTGCATGAACCATTTGATTACCGCCTACATAACCTCCAGCATGACCCCAAAATCCAGGCGTGAATATAGTGTTGAGATAGCCATCAAACCGCCTTAAGAGAATATCCCCAGGCTCTACTATATCTAAGATCCTACGGACATCAGCACCACGGACCTTATGTATATCAGGACGATAAACAAACCAAGGAGGTCTGTTGTGCAGCATGGTATGTCCTGTAAATTCAATCATCCATCGTGGTATTTTCATCACATAACCCACCTAAAATCAATTTCCGCGTCTGCTCCAGCCCCGGTGTCGGGACAGGTCCGCACGGATGTTTCAACCCTTCTTCAACCATTGCCAAAAACTTCTCAGCATCCTTGCCTTTTAGCGGCGGTGTTGGTGCAATGGGTAGGCTCATTTTTCCCTCATGATATCAACGCACATCTATCACGCTCTGGGCAAGACGCGCATCCTTCTCGCCGACCGCATGGTGCCATGTCGTATAGCTCTGCTTCGGTTATTGGCTTTTCTTTGTATCTCATAGCTTTCCTATACCGTTCCCTGGAGCGCTGTAGGGACTCTCTAAGCTTCGCCTTACCCTTACCCCTCCACCAGTCCCACACGGCACACAGGTTGATTCTGGCGGCGTATTTAGGTGGTTTGGTATATGGGTTGGATTCTTCTGTCAGCATTAGTACACTTCCCTAATAGTCAACCTGCAAATATCATGACCTCTTAGAATCTTCATGAATGTTTCGAAAGTCTTTCCAGAAGCAAGCACCCCGCGATTGCCTTGTAGTTTCCCAAAATGTTGGCCCAAAACTATACAGCCCATTGTGTCCGGTAATAGGTTTCCGGGATGAAATAAAATGTCTGAACGTCCAGGCACATTGATAACCTTGAACGTCTCTCCGAATTTCGGCGAATCATGCCGAACGCAGGTGTATTGCTGTGCGGGGATTGAGGATCGCCCGGCAACGTTCTCCATATCAGGGGGCTCCAGGGTTACGCAGAACACCTCTTCGCTGATTAGCAATACCCCAAACGTACCGTATTTAGTCCGTTCTTCAAGCCGGATCAGTCTTAGGATCGGTTTCATCATTTTTCCCTCAACAATCGCAGCATTTCCTCGCGGTCTGTCTGTGCCTTAGTTTGGCCTTCCTTGATATCCTGTTTCATCTCTTCTACCTTTTTGGATAAGTGCTCAATTACCACCTGGATCTTGACTACATCTTCTTTTTGCGCATATCGTAGAAAATCCGCTTCTTGCTGAGACCAAACGTTTATGCCTGTGACGAACAGAGGGATTGCAATAACTACGAAAACTGCCCAGCAAACTGCCCATAGTGTCTTTTTTGGGTACTTTAGCAGCCAAGCAGGTTTTTATAGCATTGATATCATCATTAGTTGCCTTACTCTCTAATTCCAGATTCATGCGTTCGTGACATTTAGAATGCGTGCAATCAGTCATTTGCTATTCCTCAGCAAAAGGATTCCTGTTTTTGTTTCTATCAGCGATCGTGTCATTTTCCAACTTCTGCCCTAAGCCTACAATCCTATGCAACAAATTCTCCAGCAGATCCATGTCAACCAGAGGGATCTCAATGCTGTATTCCTGGTTTGCATCACCGTCTGTCTTCGAAATTTGGATTTTTATGAATTCCATATTTTGCTCCTTTAAGGTAATACAGCTAAGAACTTATCAGCTTGCTTTCTGTCGCTTTCTTTCTCTTTCTCCGACAACCTATTGTATGGCATACCCAGTTGAATCGCCCATTTGTTTACTGCCCATTCTGGCATAGTCCATGTGCCATCATCATTGAATGTGCCTTTAGAAAAGAGGTATTCCATCCAGCCTGACCATTGATTATGGGCCAATTCCGCTAATTCTTCTCGCAACTTATTCTCCGTAGCCATCGAACACCTCATCCATTGCTCGCTTACTGTACCGCAACCGCAGCCACGGCCTGAGTTCGTCAAGACCGTTGATCTCGGCCAGGTTGCACAAGATTAGGATTGTAGCTTGGAAGTCTGTCATATCCCGACCATCTTAAGTTGAATTGTTATAATCTCATCTTCACCATCAAAATCTACTTTGTAAAAAGATTGATTTGAAAAACTACCCGGGATGGTTGCACCAGCGCTTGTGGATGAGCATAAGGTAACGCTAATATCTGTATCAATCAAAAGGTCATGATTAAAGTCAAGAGTACTGAGTGTATCCGATACAATATGTAAAAAAGCCGGGCTGCCATCACTTAAGAAATAAAATTTTTCACTATGCCATTCCTTCGGCATTATTTGTTGTAGTTTTTCAACTTTAAATTCAACCTTGATAATACCGTTTTCTGCCCTGCTTGGATCATCAACGTCAGGATGACTAAGAGGAACAAACTTAAACCTCTTGCCTTCAGTAAGAGAATCATTCAAAAATCGTTCAAGATCAAGTATGTCATTTCCATTAATGATGAAATTCCCCATCTCAGAAACCTTAGCTCCATCAATATAGACTGTTGCGGAACATCGCCTTTGATGGTTGTTCTTAAGTCTGAGTTTGTACTCTGTGTTAAATGGGATAGCTACTTGACCGTTAAACTCACGAACAGGATTGTTATCCTTGAGAACGGTTAAGGTGAAATCCTGCTGGGTAGCCGCATAAGCAATCCCGCACGAAACCCATAATAAAGCAATGATTATAAATATTAGTCTTTTCATTTTAGTCCCCCGTCAAATCAAACGCATCATTGGCAGCCGCACTCGAAGCAGCGGCCTTAGCGGCAATATAGTCGTCTTCCGCTGTCTGACGTGCTACGGTTTCTTTCCATCCAAGGTACTGGTCTATGATGGGTTCCCGTATCATCTTCTTTATGAAGCAGTTCTTCACAGACAGCAAACCTTGTGCCCAGGTCTCTTCAGCGGCTACACAAGCCTCCTGAGTCTCATACTGGATGTCAGAGCAAGTGTATACGCCAGAGCCACAATCATTCGTGTTCATATACTTGGCGTTGACCATCGTGGCAAGCTTGGTCACATGATCGCTCTTAATTAAAATACTTATGGTCATATCCGCTGCATTAGCCCAATAAACACAAGTCCCGAGTGCGATAGTTAATGACAATAAACCTGCAATTAGAAATCTTTTCATTTTGTTTCCCTCCTGTTAATGTGTTGTAAATCCAAAAGCATTTTATCAATAGTGAGAAGTTCCTTTTTATCATTAAAGCCTTCTCTTATATCAAGTAGTGCTTCTCTTTTTGTGGGCCACACATCATAGTCGATGCCCTCATCCCAATCTTCAAAAATGGTTTCAATTTCAGCATCGGCAGAAATTTGATGTAAATCACAATGACAACATTGTGACGCCCACATACCGATTTTTACTTGGGTTATATCTTTTATCTGCATGTTTACTTACTCAAATCCATCTGCTTCAGCATTGCCAGCACAGTCTTGTAGAGCTTCTTCAGCGCTGTTTTCTGTGCCACTGGAAGATTGCCAAACGTATTATCAACATAATTATCGACCTGTGCATACGACAACGCAGCTATATCAGCAAGCTGTGTCTTAGCCGTGGATCGTTCTGTAGCCACCGCCTCGACCTCTGCTGTGACTGTGCTCGACTCTGCTGCTTCGATAGCATCCAGGACTTTACGCTTTGTCGGCTTGCCTTTGATTTTGACATAGTTGTACTGGTAAAAGGTCTCTGCTTCACCACCGCCTTCAGGCTCTTTTTGCACCTCTGTGATATTGTAATTGTAGTAATAGCTGTTCGGTGCAATCTTCTGAATCGTTGGGGGAGATGATTTCGATTCCGCTGTTTGAGCAAAGGCGTATGTACTGTAAAGCATTAGAATAAATGATGCAAGTATCAATGAAAATACGATAAGTAGACGTTTTG